>Ga0209489_100218_pt1 | contig 95191 bp, 43 predicted proteins | sample SiratrowhiteBW_FD_187527 | JGI IMG/M metagenome (GOLD analysis project Ga0209489, IMG submission 187527) | Root nodule microbial communities of legume samples collected from California, USA - Siratro white BW (SPAdes) (version 2) | ecosystem: Host-associated > Plants > Roots > Nodule | place...
AACGAATCTTCCAAAAAAAAAAAAAAAATTTCTTTCTCTTCTTCTTGCTCTCCAAATTGGCGTGCAAAATGGAAAAACAAAGGTGTTGCATGCTACACGAGGAAATATATTTTAGTCCTTTTCTCATAATTTGGAGATAGTTAGTAATTATGGAAATGTAATACAACTTATCCTTGTTTTTCTTCTCATTCCCATTTTTTAACGTCAAAGTTAATGTTTTCATTAATGGATATTCAATTTTCTTCCAAATATTAAATAATCTCCATTATTTAAAGTTGTATTGATAAAAGGTATGGAAGGAATTTGGAACAAAACTAAAAATGGAAAGAAAATCATAACAATTTTTATCTCCTAGAGTGAAAATAAGGTTTCCTTTATAGGATTTTGTAAGATGATAAGACCCTCACTAAATACAGATATATTATTTTTATTTCCCCTCAGACCTTTATATGAATTTTCTGTTTGATAAATGAAACACCAAAAAAAATATTTTCCTGTTTCCTAAAACTTTAATTTTTTTTTCTCTCTTAAAAAACTCAATTATTTTAGAAAAGTACTCAAACCATGGTTAAATTTTATGGCTCTTTTCCAACGTTGATGAGTTATTATCGTTTCTTCAAGAGTCTATTTGTAGGCGAGGAAAGACCATTTAAGGGATGTTATTAATATTAAATGAATGAATAAATGCAATTTTATTTTATTTAAAAAAAGATAATTGAGGCAAATTTGTGTTCACGGTGATTACTTTATTTTTTTATTGTAATTTATATTTAGTCTGGAAGATTTTTTTTTCTCCGAATTGACTTTATTTGATAACTTAATTTCAGCCATCAAAATTCTTGAGTTTGTCAAAGCTGTATATTTAAAAAATAAATAAAATATGTCACATGGTTATAAAGTATTGTTAAATGCCACTGTTAATGTACCATCAACTGAAAGAAAATTTTCAAAATTGAAATTAACAAATATTTAATTGAATTCATTAATGTCAAAGAAAGGTACAATACATTTTAACAATTTTATCTATTCAAAAATTGTTATAAGAAAATATTGATATTAATTTTATAATTAATTATTTTACATCTCAGAATGCTCGAAGAAATATTTTTTATTATAATGTTAATAACGGAGGATGACATAGGAATTCATGAGATAAAAATCAAGACATCTTTTTAACATTGTAAGAATACTTGTTTTTAATTAAATTAATTCTTATCTTTTTGTTATGATATATATTTATATATTAAAATTAAAAAAATTATATATAGGGACCTTGTTATTTTTACCATGGCCATAAAAGGTCAAGAAACAAACTGAAATTGCTCAGTGTCTTGGAAATCTTTTGTACTGAAAATTTGCTTGGCTTATTATCAGATATGATAGACTTGCAGTTATGTATGCATTTCTTTGATTAGAAGGAATCTGAACAAGTGAACAAAATTTGGTAAACTGATTCAGTTGTATTTACAATCATTAGGGATTGAAGCTAGAAAGAGATAAATCATCTCAGGTTTTGAGACTTTTCACTTACCAGAGTTCAAATGCAAGCAAAATGAGAAGTTTCTAAAAGTAAAACAAATGATGATGCAGAAAGATAAAAGATTATATCATCTAAACACTGATTGCACAGATTGCCAAACTTCTCATTCCACAGTTTACACTCTAAGCTACTTGTTTCATATAGACAATGAAACAACATTGACAAGAACAAAAGTAACAAAGAAAAAGCTTCATGATACAAATAGGCATTTGCAACTTTCAATGGTTCCTCTACTTTCTGCTGAACAAGCTTCTCAATTTCCCCCTTTCCAACCTCTCAAGTAGCTTTTTGGCTCCTGGAATGTCCATCTCTGTAAGCTTCTTCAGATACCCTATTGCTCCATAGGAAATCATTAGTTTCTTACACTTCTTGCATGGGGAAAGTGATCCAAGGCATGAAACTGCATACTTTTTGGCAGTGTTCTGAGGGCTTGGATCAAGCAACTGGACAAGATTTGGCACACTTTTATCATCTTTCTTAACCTCTCTCCGGTTCTGGGACAGAACCATGAGGCTTGAAATTGCTTGAGCAGCAACCTCTCTAGCAGTATTTGCTTTTGCCTCAAGCATCTTTACAAGAAGAGGGATGCAGCCAGCTTCACCAACCATTTTCTTCATCTCCATTGAGCTGCAAACTCGGCAAATGACAGAAGCAGCAGCTTGTTGAGCACCCAAAGATCCAGACTTCAGAACGTGAACCAAACGGGGAAGCAAACCAAGAGAAACCAAAGTTTCCTCAGAAACTGATCCAACCAGATTCTTCAATGCTCCAACTGCAGATTCTTGGGGAAGTGGACCATCAAGATAGGTCAGAAGACTTCTAACACCACCTTCTGATATGACAGACTTTCTCAGATGCTCATTGCATGAAGTGAGATTCTGCAAGCACTCAGCTGCATACTCTTTTGAACCTAACAAAATTCCACAATTAAGAAGATTGATCATAACGCTTACAATACCTTCTTCAGCCAAAGCCTGTCTCACCTCAGGAACAGCTGATACATTTGTCAGAGTACAAGCAGCAGCAGCCTGTGACACAGAATCGCCACTTTGACAAAGCTCAATCAATGGCCGAACACCACCATGTCCAACAATTGCACGAGTTGTTTCTGCTGACATGGACAATCTCTGAAGAGATACTATAGCCTTCTCTTTACTGACAGCACTACCAGATTCAACAAGTCTAATAAGAGGTGGCAGAACTCCTTCAGAAACCAGCCACTTTTCACAGCTCCCTGATTCCACAAGAGAGCATATAACAGTAACTGTCTTCTCTCTTATCCTCGGAGAGGTTGCTGTGAGCAATTGAACCAAAGCAGCAACATTCCTCCTGCCAAGAACAGCCAAAACATTCTTCTCATCCTCTCTCATAACATCATAGAGTCTGTCTAAGGCTTTGTGCTTTGCTTCCATGTGACCAATCTGAAGGCGCGCCAGCAATTCTCTTATATTGTTGTGTCTTGCAATATCTGATTCAGCCATAGAACCTAACACGGTCAATGGCAAAGTAGCTTCACCGAGCACACCGGTCTTGATCAAGAGACCACAATCCTTCAAATTCAAATCCAGTTTCCCAGTTACTGCATCAAGATCACTCTGCATCCGAAGCTTACCCTCATACTTCTCCTTCACACACAACTCAGCCAATTCCGTGGCTTCTTTAAGTGTCTTTGACACAGCCTGCAATTGCTCCTTGCAAAGAGCATTCTTGGAGAAACAAGGGTGGCTAGACAAATCAGATAAACAGGACGGAATCTGCTCCAATTTTGAAATGATCATCTTCCATCTACCAGGGAACACCTTAACCTCTCTTGCCTTAGCAAGAGCCACAGGAACAAGTTCCTGTGCATGCAACAACCAGTCTTCTCTTGAACCAGCATCAACTGCTACTGCATCTTTACTAGCTTCCACCATGATTTCAAATTTGGACAGAGTGGTGGTAAAGTAAAATTGAATTGGTGTCACCAAAGCTGTAGAATAGAAGAAAACCAAGCTCAGAGAGATGATGGAGATACCAATTTGTAGAAAGGCAATGATACTATCAGCATAGATAATTAAAAAGTTGTGGAGCAGTGGCAATCATAAAATATGTAAATTATAAATTAAGACTGCAATAGAAAATTCTCAGACAGTAAAAAGAAATAAAAAGGAGTAGACCAACATCAATAACGTTGAGAATCTTATGATCACACACCAATCTTGTTTGAAAGCATGGCTAAACCATCATCAAAACTGAAGTACCTAGAGATGCCCCACGAGGCTTTCTTTCCCTTACTTTGGAGCAAGTAATCATTTAATGCCCTTTGGAAATTCCAAACCATATATTAAATTCAGATGTGAATAAGAAGACACTCTAAACCATGGTTTATGATAAAGGTGCTGATGAAAGTGAGGGAATTGGCGTGTAACGGCTAACTATTAAGTCCAATTAAGAAGCCGTCGGTGGATAATATTATACAAATCAAATACATTAGGCCAAAAAGACCCACCCCACAAATGGTATAAATGTAATAAAAGGCCCTCTCAAGGGGTATTTTGGTCATTGCAACCTCCTCCACCTTTACTTTCTAACCATGAAAATGAAGTTGGTTGGAGAAAGTATCAAAGGTAATATGTAGGAAGTTTTGTTTGTCATGTTGATTCCAACCCAAATCAAGGATTTCTGTTTCTAAAAGAGAGGCTCCTCAAAAGTGGAATTCTTGGCAGGGTTTTTGCTTCTTTCTCCTCATAAAGGCTACCGGTTTGAGAAAGGGAAAGGCTTTACTTTGAAGGAAAGACACAAAACAAAAGTCTCTATCTACAAGTTGTATTATCCAACCCAATTATATCTAAGAAATAACCCATTACTACTTTTATTTATCGTTATCATTACTACTATTAACATCGATGAAAATTCAAAATCATAAATTCAAGTAGTAATATACCTCAACCAACTTGACTTGTTAAATCTTCAATGAATTGATCCTGTCAGAAGCTATCACTGCTGTTCTTAGACTGTTTCTGCAACCCAAAAGACATGAGAGAAAATATTAAGTTCCACTATAACAAAAAGGAAGAAAAAGAACGGAATTCTTGTTATAAAGCAAAGAAGCAATAACAAAAACAAGCACATGAAGGACCAACCTTTAAGAATGAGTAACTAAGGCAACAAGCTAAGCCTTTGTATAGCTTAATCTTCAAACTTGACACTCTCTATCACACTATAGTTTCAGAAATTGCTATAGAGAACACCAACCACCCACCACCACTGGCAAATGTAAATGCAATGCTTCCAAACTCATCAATCAAAACACAGCTGGATTCACTCCAAAACCACACCCTTCATTTTCCGCGAACCAGAAACGTCTCTGTGTCATAATTGAGAAACAGACACCGCACACTAGAAATGAAAGTGGTGATCAAGTTTGAATCAAAAACCTGCTACGAAGTGTATTAAAAAAAGCTTAGCTTCACAAAACGACACAGCAAGTACAACACAAAACAACAACGTTCACACACACCCACTATTCAAAAATCAAATTTTCACCAACGTGGAAGCCAGTGTCAGCGCGGAGGTAGAAGGGGTGCTTATGTTTATTGTAAGGAGGCTTAAAGGTCGAGCAGATGCGAGCGATGATCGGACGGTGGAGAATGCAGCGTGGACAGACAAGGTTACCGTTGGGATTTGTTAAAATTTGAAAATGCTAAGGATTTCTTTTGTACGTTGCAATGTTATGACGTGTAAACATTTTGCCACGTGTGATGTGGGGACAGATGCTACTTTTCAAAGAAAGTAAGATGAAAATCCCACGTGTGAAGTAAACTGATCATAGGAAGTGTTCTGCTCAGTTCACAGTGTTCAGTGTTATGGTTTTTGAATTTGCAAACATTTGACAATGTTTTTGCTTTAAAATTACGAAAATACCACTGATTAAAAGTTTGGTGAAACAGAGCATGTGAGGTTGTTGGCTTGCTAAGCTCATAGAAATTGCCACTGGATTGTTAGTTCCAATTTCTATTGTCCATATATATAAATATATATATATATATATATATATATATATATATATATATATTTTTTTTTAATCAGTTTGAATTTTTGAAAACTTAATAAAGAAAAGATTCTTATTGACAATCATGAAACAATAAATCATAAAAAATAAAAAAAATTTAATAAGTTAAAATTAAGTAACAAGCCACATGTTAAGAAGATGTGGTAAATTATAAAAAAAATAAAAGTAAAAAATAAAAAGGCTCACATTTAAAGAGAAAAGCGAAAATTTATAATATAAATGTTAACTAATGAAATCTTAATGTCCAATCTCAAATTTGTAGACCAGTATTATAACAGAACAACCTGATACAGAATTATCTTATGTTGTCTACAGTGAAACACAATTTTTATAAATAAATTTGAAATATTGCATGCAATCTAAATCATTTTCGTTAGAAATTAAGTGTAAATGGAAAGTTCAATAATATATTTAAAAACTCACAAATTAAGTGTTTAAAACTTTTGAGTTTAAAACTTTCGAGTTTAAGATGATATGGATATATATTGTAGACGGTTAATCTCTTAGATCTTACCACAGTATCAAGGCTAGAAAAGATTAAATGAGAATATGATAAATATGTTAAAATAAAAATATTATATTATAAAAAGAAAAATATAAACAAAAATAAACAAAGGATAGGAATTTTTTATAAATATTTTTTTTTATTGCAATAACTCACTTAATATAAAATTTTAAAAAATTAAATATAAAAATAAATATATTTAATTTTTTTATTATTTCTTATATTCTATTAATTTATTTCTCTATTTATAATATTTTAACATAATATTCTAATACTAGAAAGATTCATCAATTTTTAAAATGGTGAAAAATTACATAAAAAATCTTTTAAAGTAAAATTTTAAATAAAACGGAAATAGAAATGGTATAAGAAGAAAATTAACTTACTTTATCTTAATAAAGAATTTGAAATACAAGAAAATTTGAAGCGTTTTATTACAAAAAGCATTTTTAAAATTAAGTAAATTAATTGAAATTTTACCACGCAAAGACATTCGTAAAATATGATTGTTTACTCAGTCTCTAAGTGAAAAAAAAAAAATATCTAAGAAAGATAACACTAGGAAAAATGATTTAACATTTTTCTCATAAATTAAAATGTAAATTCTTCAAACATTGTTAAAATAATTATAAAATAGTATTTGAAAACTTATTTCTTCGGGATTGGCGGAGAAATAGTGCAAGAAACAAATACAGACAAAATGATTGAAGAAAACATTTACACGAGTTTGAATTGGAAATTTGAGTGTTGATTAGAATTCTCTAACGTGATTTAAATTTATGACAATCACAAATTGATGCTTTGAATAGTTTTGTTGTCGTTACATATGTTTGGTCAGTGGAATTTTGTAGAATGGAAAAAACTCATTTTTTGGTTCAAAAATAAAAATACTATTGTACACTTAATCTCGTAATAATTTTACTATCAAAAGCCTTATTTCGGTCACTGTCGCTGTCTACATTTTCTTATTATCTTCGTCATTTCTAACTTGCTCACACAACTCGATGCCTTCTTTTATAACTCAATTTTTTAAGTCATCAAATTGAATTATTAAAGAGAAACTCACTTTTAGTTCCTATACTTTTTTACAGATGAACAATATTAATTTTAGTGAAAAATTAGTTTTGCATTTGTTTTTTAATCTTTCAAAAATAAAATTGTTTATAAAAATATTAATATAAATGTGAGAATAACAACTATTAAGATTTGATTTTAAACTTTACTATTAATATCATACATGAATAATTACTTTTATATCATTAATATTCTTATCATTCATTTAATCTTTAATGAATTTAAATATATGCAATTATTGTAATCTAAAAATAAAAAGGATAAAGTAGCACTTTTATAAATATTTAACTAATGTAAAAATTTATTGTATTTATTGATTTTTTCAGAAATATATTAGCAATTTGATAACATATCAACAGCGGATTAAAATTGTTAAATTTTAAAAAACCAAAAGACCAGATATATAATAAAATACTATAATAATTAAAATTAAATATGCACAAAACTACAAGGACAAACATTAATTTAAACCCAAAGAAATGTTAGAAGCTATATTTCTTAATATTTATTAAAATAGAAATAATACTCAATATAAATATTAACAATAATTCTAAAAATATTAAGATGTCAACCCAAAGACGTAAGTCAATTTTTCAACTTATTGAAAGCAAACAAACTTAGTATAGAGAGTAGAATATATGCAAATCCTATATGTAATACAAAACATTTCTATGAACATTTCTGAACCGAAATTAATTTATACATAATAGTAAAACAAAAATGGGTTAGAAAAATAGAATTTGCTACCAAACTTAAAAATTGAAAGAAGTAAAACAATAAAATTGTTCAGATCTGATCACTATTTTAGGAGGTCAGTTTCAATCCATTCTAAACTATACATCCTTCTAAAAACTTAATCTCTTTATTCATGCAACCAACCCCTTTATTCACGCAATCAATCTTCTTCCTTGTCCCCCAATGCAGTTTGATACTTTTCCAACTTGCATCAGAAGACGCAATTCTCCAACACTCCTCCTTGCTTCTTTTGATGCAAACTCCAATCTTCTCTCTCAGTTCTTCAAATCCACAAGATGTTGTTTCCTTTTTACAAATCGCTCCTTATCGCGAACCAAGCCACTAATTTCTCATTTTTTCGTGCCTTTGATCCCTTGATATACCTCACTGTCAATCCCAGCGTTAGCGAATGGTACTTCAACAGTTCCTTCGCCACTGTGTGCGTTTGAATCGCGAGCTCCCTCGTCGGACATATCGCAACAACACCCGTTCCGTCGAGCGGCGTGAACTGAGCGTTGTACAGTAACTCCATCGCCGGAACCAAAAACGCAAGGGTTTTCCCAGCATCCGTTTTTGGCTAACATGTCATTTCCGATCAGTAGCGGGGAAATCGCCCTCGCTTGAATATGAGTCATGAAATTGAAGCCCATGTCCGCAATGGCTTTGGAAGCAGCTTCAGACAAGCTAAGAGAGGAGAAAGAGTCGGAAATCATGATTCCGGATGAATCGTTAGTGTTCACCTTTGTCTCTTCTTTTTCTTCTTCTTCTTCATTTTCGGTTTGTGTTAGCGTGTTATCAGTCTTCGCATCGTTCTTCTCCTCTTGTTTATGCTCGCTCTTGTTTGCTCTTTTTCTCTTGCGAAGCTTCTTCTTGTTAATTTTGGTTTGGTCCTGACGCTCGGGCGAGCTGGTATCGTTGTCTTCTGCTTCTGTGGTTTTTGCTCTTTCTAGTGTTTGCAGAGCTGAATGAACACAAACTGCTTTCTCAGTCGTTTTTGCTTTGTCCCAAATCCCAACTTCAGTTGCAGAGGAATAGGCTAAGTCGGTTTGTATGTTTGCCGATAAGCTTTTGTCCTTCATCTTTATTGACATCAATTTAATGTTAGTTGAATCAAAGACTTCACAAGTTTTATCTTTGAACACAACAAAATAGTCTTTCTCTAGAAGTTGTCTGACAGTTAACAAATTTTGATCAATCTCAGGAACATATAAAACATCAGATATTATTCTTTTACCTTAGTCAGAATCAATGGCAATATCACCTATGCCTTTGACCTCAATATAGTCTCCATTCCCAATTCTGACTTTCGAAAAACGGGTTTTGTCCAACTTTACAAACATGCCTCTATCATGAGTCATATGATGAATGCATCCACTATCAATCAACCATGTTTCACTAGTGATGTCACTAGCAAAGCAAGTCGCCACAAAAAGATGCTCCTCCTTCTCGTCATCGGTCTCTTGAGCAATTTACGCCTCTTGATGCTTTCTTTTGCATACCTTCTCTACATGACCCTTTTGATTGCAGGATCTACACACACATCGGGTCTCCACCAACATCTCCAATGTGGATGAGAATTTTTATTGTAGTATTGACATAAGTACTTCTCTTTCTCGTCATTGTCATCCTTATTACTTTTCTTCTCATTTTTCTCGCCTTTCCTCTTTGTTTTGTAACTCGGCTTTTTGACTTTCCTAGAAAAGCTCCTTCAGTATTTGCCGCTTATCTCAACATTCTTTTCTGCTCTTAGGTTTGCAAAGAGTTCATCAACTTGGTTAATGAGATTTTCAGGAGATCTCTAGAATCTTCGAAGTGAAAAAATCTTTGCTTCAAACCTCTCATGGAGGCTCACCAGTACTTTTTCTACAATTTTTCCGTCAGGCAAATCTTCACGTAGTAAACGAATTTTGTTTACCACGATCAAGAGTCTATCAAAATATTCTTTGATAGTCTCGATCTTGCATCTGCCAAGTTCTTTCATTCGCTTGAAACGGCTCGTGGAGAGTATCCCATGCTTCTTTAGCTGTTTCACAGGCCATAATTCTAGTTAATACAATATCAGAAACAACAGAATGAATACAGGTTTTAGCCTTCGATCTTTTCATTGTTTCATCATTATAATTTTTGATTTGAGATACAGTTAGATCTTCTTGTAACGGTTGAATTTCAGACATCACAACATCCCACAAACCACTTGCTTCTAGATAAGACTTTATTTTAACAAATCATATCTCATATCTCAAAGTTTTCACCTAAAAAGACAGGTGAAGCTGCCGTAAAATTTCCAACCATATCTTAATACTTATCACTCGAGTCTCACCAATCTCTCACACATAGGCACTTAAGAATTAAGAATTTTGATATCACTTTATTGATATATTTAGATGTAAGAATATATTTTATTAATCTGAATAAAAATTTATATATATATATATATATATATATATATATATATATAAAATTGTAAAAAAAAAATGTGTCAGAAAAACAAAATTTGTTACCAAACTTAAAAAAGTAAAACAATAAAACTATAAATTTGTTACCGAACTTAGAAAAGTAAAACAATAAAACTATTCAGCTGATTCTAGAAGGTCAGTTTTAATCCATTCTAAACTAAACACCATTATAAAAACCTAATATATTCACGCAACCAACCCATTTATTGACACAATCAATCTTCTACCTTATCTGAACCACATTCAATACAATTTGATACTTTTTCAACTTTCATCAAATGACGCAATTCTCCAACATAAAAGCTAAAATTATTAGAAAAATAATACTTTTGAAACGTATTTATTATGCAATTTTATTAGATTAGATTCATCATATTTCAAACTTTGAAAATTTATACCTATATCTTTACTGTGCTAAATGAAATTCACCTACATACTTAACTCCCTACTTGCACACGACAATTGAGAGCAAATCTGATACCTGGAAAACTTAATTTTAATTAATAAATTGGAAAAAAAACGGGTACAAAATCTGTTCAGAATTAGAACTTACGAAATCCAAACTCATCCGGGTTAAACTTGGAAGTTCAAAAACTTCCAACCAGAACATCCATTTTATAATACGTACAGCCGATGGCTACGTACATAGCATAACAACATGTGCAAAACAATTGACACCAAATCAAAAAACAAAGGACGAGCCAAAAGGCCACACTATGCTCTAACACCCAAGTCGAGCTCAAAATACACCATTGAAAAATGAGAAAGAATAAGCAAGAAAGCCACTACACAATTAAGCCTGAGCAAGTCACTAAACACGTATTTATCAACATAATGAAACCTAAGCAATGAGGAGAAGCCTTACCTTCGGTTTAAAATATGGTAAACAAAAGAACATTTTTCAGCAGAACAAAAACCATAACTTGACATGCAACGTAATAACATCTAGTCTGTCTTTAGCAATTTACGGTTCTAACCAAACATAATAAATACATAACAAGTTTGAGTTCTTGCTAACAAACTATGGACTAAAATGAAAAATAAAATGGTCTAACAACAATTTCACAGTTCTGTTCAGCTTTTCCTCAAGAACGTGACCTATCTCTGGGTGGTGGAGACCGGCTGCATGAACAGTAAAAAAGTCAGAACCTAATGAAATAGCACCAAAAACTATTTAAAGAAAACAAAACAGGTAAATTGTATCAAACCTATCATATCTCCCATTTATCGGGCTTTCAGCTCGTTCATACTTGGGGCTTCCTCTTGTTTCTGGTCTGGAAGATGGATTTGACCCATGACCATAGTCTGGGCTACCCCTACCTCTACGATATGGACTAGGCGATCTACCACGACCATATCTACCATCAGGAGAGTCGTGACCTCTTCTTTCAGGACTGTATCCGTTCCTTCTATCTCTGTCATCATCATCTCTTATGGCATACTCCACAGTGATAACACGGTCCATAAACTTACTGAAAATCAAGCATTAAACAATCAAGAGGTTTAAACTAACATGCAATCAGCAAATATATCCCCTTCCCCGTTACCTTCTTAAGTCACTGAATCCAGAGTATTCCAAATGGGTAAAAGTTCGGGGAATGGGGAAACACAAATAACTAGTCAACAATTGAGAAGGAAATTACAACCTCAGGTTGGTCGCCTCCAAAGCTCTAGTAGCATCCTCCTGTGATTCATACTGAATAAAAGCAAAATTCCTTCTGATCCTTATATTTAATATTTTCCCATAAGAGTCAAAATGTCTCTCCAGATCCCTTGTTCTGGCGTGAACTGGATCAAAATTAATAACAAACAAAGTTTTCGATGGCCTTGAATTAGATGAAGATTTTCTGGAATCACCACCTGACCTTCTACTGTCACGTTCTTGCTACAAATTGCAATAAAAATATAGAGAATATTAGAAACTAAAAATTTGAACCATAAACCAGAATTACAAAATAAGCAGCAGCTAAAAGCACAAGTCCATTTGAATAAACAAACATTTGTCAACTTGTGAGACTATGCACAGTTAGTATTGATTTTCATGAGAAATGACACTCTATCATCAAGAACAACTAAATCAAACAATTTCTTCCCAAAATAATTGCAAAGAAGAATCCCGAACCATTCTTTTACGCCCAGGTATCATGATACAAAGCATGTAAATACAAGGTAATATAATAACAATCACATGGTAGTAATCACAACACAATTTACTAGACCACTACTTACCTTAGTCCACTCAACACGAATCCGGCGTCCTTTTCTACCAAATTCTGTTCTATCAAGCCTTCTAATTGCATACTCAGCATCTCGTTCATCTTCCATATAAATGAAAGCAAACCCTGAGAAACAAGAATGTTAAACACAAAACAGCACATAAATACTCATTTTAAACATTTGAAGACTCCTGGCATGAAGACGATTTGGAAATGAAGGTGGGCTTCAACTTTGCAGATGACATAAAAATTCAACATAAAACACAAATAAAAACTGTCAAGAAGTACCACAACACCTGCCACAGTTGCGAAATCATCATGGTTTCTATGTTGAAACATGTTGGAAATTGAACACTGAGCAAAAGTCATGAGGAATGAAAAAGCAATGAATGCTGAGGAAATGCAGAATGGCAGGGCAAGGACGGATCAGATTATTTCTTCTGGAAAAATACAAGAAGGAGAAGCTGGGGCACATTCTAGAAAAGAAATGCAGAGAAGCACATCCATCCAAGAAGAGCATGGACATTCCAACTTTCCAAGTAATCCTGCCACAAAGAAATGGTTGAGTATGGGGGTTCATATCTTAATGACAGTTTTCTTTCTTAAAACGGAAAAGAAAATGTACATCCATTCAAAAGAAACTAGTCAAAGAACATTCTCGACCCTTTCAAGAATCAATTGAGGATAGAAGTCACAATTGACTGTTTTTGAATGGTGGAAGAATCAATGGTGGACTCCAGGTTGTCAAGCATGCTCCAATTCCCGTTCAAGACAAAAAGCAGAAAGTTTTAAGAGACTAAAGGCCCAAAAAAAAGGCATCTCAGCCTTACACTCATCCGGTACATTAGAATAAAATTTTGGGTAAACAGAAATATGAGGATTTTAATACTTATACTCTCTGCCAATGTGCAAAGAAAATAAGTGACAACTTAACTTTCTTAACAGTTTCAGACCAATGAATAATTTTCTTCCTTTGTTTCTTGGTATGTCCAAACCGACATCAAACAAGAGTCAATGAGTTCTATGATTGCGTTCAATGGTTGTCCATAACATTTTCTGTCCCAAACATGTGACTCAACCCAAGTGCACTATTTCACCTCAACTTCCACATCCTCAAACACCGCCATTCACTGTGCAACGCCAGTCAACCTGCTTCCTGGCAGCAGAACTAACTCATCTCTGAAACATCAAATCTTCCATTTCCATCCAACTACCACACAGCAAATTCAGCACAACAACAACAACCAAAAACGCTTAAAGTAACACAGCAAAAATTCAACATTGCCATCCAATATACCAAACCCATCATCAAAAATCACAGTGCAGGCTATAAGTAATCACAATTCACAATGCAACAAAGAAATGTATCTCGAGAAAGAGCACCCCTGAACTAAAAATAAATAAATTAAAAATCAACGAAAACAAAAAATGATATACCAGATTTCATGTCGACTCTATCGACTTTCCCGTATCTTCTGAAGAGCCTCTCTACATCAGATTGACGCGCGTCGAAATCCAGATTTCCACAGAAAACAGGCCTCATTTTTTCCTCCAGCAAATTCAAAGCTCAGGAATCCCTTAACACGCAACCTGCGATGCAATGCAAGGAAAAATCGTCATAATCGCAGATAAAAAAAAAACGGTGAAATCGAAGAAAAAAAATAAGAATTGGACGGATCGCAGGTTGAGGAAGCAGGAAGTGAGGTAGATCTAAGGTTGGGTGGAAGGATCGTACCTGGCCGGGAAGGACGGAGGGTTTGCGATAGAAACCCTAGTCGTGAGATTGGGAAAATCGCGAAACGAGATAGAAAAGGAAGAGAACGTTGAAAAGTGAAGGAGAGAGAGGAGATGAAGGTAATCTTCACATCAAATCATAAGGCCACATGGCATGAAGTTCCTATCTATCTTTACTTAAAAAAAAAATTGAAACTTATGTTGTAGAAAAATTATAAACATATAATATTTTAAAAAATTGGGTCATTTATCCTAAAATATATAGTTATTAGTATCATTAAATATAAAACCTATTATGAATTATTAAGAAATGATAATATACTTTAAACTTTAAGAACCATCCCATTTGAATATTAATATCTATTAGGTACGAAGATTCGTTAACCTCAATTTTCTTTTATAGGAAATGATCAGTTAAATTTTGGTTTTAAAATTTATTAAGTTAGAATGTTTGATTACTTTTATTATTTTAGTGGAATCTTAAAATTTATTAAGTTAAGAGGAATATATAACTGCCAAAAGTTAGTATTTAATTACATTTAAAATTAATTATTATTGAAGTTATTTTAATTATTAAAAAGCATAGTCGTTCATTTAAATTATAAATTATTTTAAATTTCATGTTATTTAATTACTGTATTATTCTGTTAATATGTTTTAAATCATGTAACACTAAAATCTGATGATCTGATAAGTATGACTAAAGTTTAAGACAAAATAAGTGATTGGAATTTCATTCATAATTTTTATTTTCATGAATGAAAATATTAATTTTGGTTCGCAATATATTTATTAATAATGCTATTGAATTATTTTAGTAAATATTATTGATAATTTTTCTTATCAAAATTAGACTAAAACTTTCTAGAGTCTGTTTATATCATGGAAAGTTTTTAAAAGAGAAAGACAAAAGAAGGTAAGAAAAACTAAAAAACTTTCATAAAAAAGAAAAAAAAAAACATCCTCAAACTTTTTTTTCTCTTTAAAAGAGATTTGTAATGAAAGTTACTTTTTTATTTTATAAAATAATAAATAAAATTAAAATAATCATTAAAATAAATTATTAAAAATATTTTTAAACTAAAAATAAAATTATAAATAATAATTATAATAATAAAAAATATAAAATTATAAAAAAATATTATAATTAATTATTATAAAATATTAATATATATATATATATATATATATATATATATATATATATATATATATATATTATCAAGGTAATTGATTATATATACAAATTGTATATATTATCGATTAGTTGTGTAATCGATTATATATATAATTTATGAAATATATTATTTATATATATATATATATTAATTTATTATATAATATAATAATTAATTATATTTAAAATACAAATATTAAATATTATATCAATTTTTTAATAAAAATACTATATAATAATAACATTATTGTTAAAATAATTAATAATATAAAAAATTATTATTCAATAAATGTAAGTATTTAAATAAATAATAATAAGATGATAATTTTTTTATTTTATAATATTAAAATTATATTAAAAATTTTTAATTTTATATTTTAAAAAAATTAATCAATCTTAATTAATAAATTAATGTATTTTATAATAAATTAAATTTTATTTTAAAAATAATTACGTAATTTAATATTATTATAATTTTTTAAAATATTATTAATTATATTAAATAAGTTAATTATAATCTCTTTTTAATTAAAAAAACAAATTTATAATTTTAATACTAAAAAACTATTAAAATATTTATTATACCGGTCATATTATTTACAAACTTTCACAAACTTTTCACTCAAATCTTACCATCTTTCTCTTAATCTAAACAACCAAACTTTCTACACATTTTCATCTCAATTCCACTCTCTAATCTAAACACATCCTTAAAATGGAGTATGGTTGATTTTGAGGGAGTCGGGGCTTAACTAAGTTGGATGTTATTCGATAATGGTTGTCGAGCTCTGATGATGAGGCATTGAGTGTGCGACGATCAAGTTAGGAAAAGCATAAAAATGTTTTATAACAAGTACGTGATAAGTAGAAGTATGGGTTGTTAAGTCTGATAACAGAAATCTGTTATGGATTAATCTGATGTTTGGATCTATAAATGGTTGGAAAATGCTAGTTTGACACCACTATTCACTTATACTCCTATTTGACATTGTATTCTGCAGTGTTTTGTATTTAGATAATATAATATGCAAATGTTTCGTATGGTAGACAATATAATATTGTGCAGTTTTATTTTACATTTGATAAGCATTTGATATGCTCAAACAACATACACATAGATTTATGTTAACCTTATACCACACAAACACACACACATTGATTTAAGTTACTTATTTTATATTGCAGAAAATGTCTTTTAATTTCGTCAGCCAAGAAGATTCGTTTAACACGAGTCACATCAAAGATTTCTTGGATGCAAAGTTAAAGTTGTTCTTCTTAACAACTCGTCAAAGCTAGCATTATCAACTCTGGAATCTGCTTTGTATGATTTCGCGCTTTAAATAAAATCAAACAAAGGCACACTATCTAAGAAGGGATAAGTACATCCAAATATTAAGATGTATAAATAACTTCCCTTACTTCTTATAAAAATCACTTTTGGATTAATGAGATATCAATTGCTTTCAAAACACTTTTGTTCTTTTAAAGGTCATATAATGAATACTCGTCATTAACCTTCATCCTTAAGGAACCTTATTTAGAAGAGAATAAAAGAACTTCTACAAAAAGCTTGGCTAGTAGAAGAATTTTCAATTAACCTTAAAATTCCACTATCATGAGATGAAGAGGAAAGTCATCATAAATAAAATAAATTGAAACAAATTGTAAACAAATTCAAACAATCTCTTAAAGTAAAAAAATCTAACAACATTAGACAAAGCTATATTATACAAATATTATTCTAAGTTAGCCTACATTCAACAAAGTCATTAATGCAAACAATGTTATTTATTACTTTGTATTCTATTATTTATCTTTATCTCAAATGTTGTGACCAATGCAAGTAATTCACTTTTATTCTAATGTAAGTCTAGAATCATTTTAACATGTAAATAATTACTCTTAAACTAAAGCCTTAACATGACATCCATAGTTGATAGTTTTTTAATAATTGTCACTAAAACTACTAAACAAAGAGATAATTAGGTTGAAAACTACTTGTGAATGATATGTTTGTCAAAAACCCACTAACAAGTCACCAACCAACAAACCAACGCTTCACCTACAACTCAACTCGCAAGATCGGTGGTAATTGTGATCAAGTCTAGCACACACCAACCATCATGCCACAATGTCTCTAACATGCAGAACCACCTTAAGGAAAAACTCGTACAACTCATATGAAATTAACAAAGAAGGATGAGGCAAAGCATAACAAAGAATGAAAAGGAAGACCCAAAAGTGAACCCACTAAAGTGCCAACGTTCTTGTTAATGCGTGAATTCAAACTACAACCACCATGACAATCACATTTAAAAACTCTATGTGAGAGGTTCTGGGAATTTTTAAAACGATTCCTGACCACGGCCATGCACACTGCATCTCTGAAAGGATTCTTGACTTAGGATATGAACAATGCAAAAGTGGCCTACATGGCTAAAGCTCACATGACCAGTGTGAATGGACCGTGTAATGAGATTATATTTCTATATTTGCACAAGTGCCAACTTGTCTTTCTATGACTTTCTCCACACATATACGAAGGGCCTCTATCATAAATTCACACTTTCATATAACAACAAATACTCTGATATAAACAAATTTAATCTCGCAAATCTCTACACATCCATCCGTATCTATACTAACACAACCCAATCTAAACATTGTATTAGTGTTTTATACATTAGTCTTTTGTTCTAATTAAAGGTCTTAACTAATATATTTTGCACTAACATTTTTAAATCCTCTAAAATTTGAACAGATATTTAAATTTTTACTAATAATAAGTATAAATTGAAAAGTGGCATATGAAAAGTTTTAACCGTACTAATCATATATTTAAATAATTTTTTTAATTATAAAATTTACTTTTTAAAATGATTCTCTATGTAAAATTCGTCTATTATTTATACTAACAACAAGATCTAAAAGAATAGTTTTAGTTTGGATAGATAAAAAAAAATCAAGACACGTGTTTAATTTATTTGATTTTTTTTATTTTATTTTAGATAAATAATTAATTCAATATAATAAATATTAACATGTTTTTTTAATATAATAAAAAATTAAGTTTTAATACAATAACTTTAATTTTATTATTTTTTATTTGAATTCAGTTAATTGGTTAAGGTAATTAAATATATATTTAGTCTTTAATAATTGTCCCATATATTTATTAAAAAATTTAATATTTATATATAATTAAATTTGAAGGAGAATATTTTATACTCTTTTACCATGTGAATTTAAAATCTTTAATGATTTTTCAAGATTAATTGTATATTAATATTAACTTTATTTTAATAAATATATGTAATTATTACTCAACATCAAATGTGTGTTTAATTATCTTCATTATTAACAGAATTCAAATAAAAATTATTAAAATTACATTTATTAGACTAAGGTTGTAATTTTTTCTTCCTCTTATTATACTAAAATAAAATATATCAACATTTTTTTTTATACTGAATGGATTATTTACCATTTGATTTCTATCAACGAACACCTACAATTTATTAGGTGGGTTTAACCGTTTTTAACTACCGGTAACCATTGGCTTTTCTCAGTGATAATTACTCAGCAGACTAGTAGTGCAGCTATTATAACTTTGTAAGCATGTTTCCATTAGCTAGAGGCATGTTTAATGACACTCTTCAAAACCTAAAATTTGATAATTACATTCCACATGCTTGCTATTAATTAACTGTTATCCTGTTACCCTATAAAATCTCCAATCTCATATGCTATATGCATATATTTACTATTCAGGCACAAAAGAAAAAGGAAATTTCAAAAAGATAAAATTAAAAACACAAAAATCAAATACAGGAAAAATAATAAAAATTTACACTGATAGATTCTACAATAAAATAAGAATTTATAAAGAAAATATACATAATCCATTATTTATATATGGATAAATAATAATAAAATATTTACAACATAACTTATATAAAATTATAATCAATATTTATAAATATTTTATTGTTGTTATTTATGTACATCAATGATTTCGTTATAAATACGATCATTTTTTCAACAATTATAGTATTAATATATTTTTGTATTAAAAATAAAATAATTAATTACAATAAAATAATTAATTAAAATAAAATAAATAAAAAATAATTTAATATTTTATTAAGAAATTAAATAAAAAACATTAAAATAAAAATATAAAATGATTTAATTTAATATCTTATTGATAATTATATTTGATATTATAATAAGATAAATAATTAAAATAAAATATTAAAATAATAAATTAAATTAATTAATTTAAATTTTAAATTTTAAATTAGTTTATTTAATATTCTTTTAAATATAAACTTTTAACTAAAATGTTATAATAGTTTTTATTGTAATTTAGAAATTATTTTAAATCTAATTTATATTTTTAAAAAATTATTTTTTATATCAAATTACTTTTGAAAATTCATTTTAAAAATTAAATTTTAATATATTAATATAAAAAAATTATTTTATTACACAATCAAAATTAATTACAAACCTTTTACTATTCGTTTTATTTTTCAGTCTTTTTTTTCCTCAATCCAGAACAACATAATTTTTCAGTCTCTTCTCCTTTATATCTTACCTCTAGATTTCAAACCTAGCATTAATTATGACAGTGTGCCTTACTCATATAGGTGCTGCCTATGTACATAGCTGAAGTATTTTGACTTCAGTGTTTCGTCTCAATCTAGTTTCCACAGTGGAGCTTCCTTAAACAACCATATTATTCCCTCAAAAACTTCAAATGCACATCTAAATTTACCCGACCCCACGAGTAGGGAGCCAAAAATGAAAAGCAAAACATGTAATTTTTCACAATAAACTTTCACTGTGTGTTTCGTTGACTCAAAAGTAACTGCCACTATAATTTGATTCAAGGATGTTTCTATAGTACATACACATATATAGGCACGTCCATGTACATCACATGCTTCTTTGCCCTTTTTAAACTCAAATTTACCTTTGTTACATCCCTAACAGTGCAGATATGAAACCAACTTGAAAGAGAGTTAACTTTGCAGCCAAACTTCCATATCAGTAATTTCGTATCCATGACATAACAATCTCTTTTTCTCCACAGCCATGTTCACTTTTGTATATACATGTGATGAAAACTTTCCTTCACCAAAACATGTACTTATTCTCTTAACCTTCTAAATAAGCCAAGCAAACACCAGCTCCATGATTCATTCACTTCTTATTGTAATATGGAGAAGCACAACCATTGCAAGGGGAGGCACAACCGTTATAGGGAGAGGCATAACCGTTAAAAGGAGAGGCATAACCGCTATAAGGAGAGGCATAACCGCTATAAGGGGATCCACAATCATAAGGAGAGGCAGTGAAAGTTGGAGGAACAAGCACAGAAGAAGACACCTTGAACCTCTTACTCCTTGAACACTCACTTTGATCACTAACATCAGGGCTTTCAGCCCACCCCATCAGCTGCTCCAAGAACCCTTGATCACCAACACTGAACTCTCCAATATCTGACCCGTCTGACTGATCCAACCCGACTTTCCCGAACCCGACCCACTCAGAGCTGCAGTCAGAGACACTGGAAGCACTTTCCCAGTTGGCAGCAGAAGCATAATCAGCACCACCTTCCACAGGTGGTACAATAATGCTAGGCTGCACCACTTTCTCAATGTTCTTCATGTCCCCTTCAGGGATTTGGTAGCTCCTGCGGTGGAATATGCTGGCAAAGGTGAAGTGGTCACTCACCCGACTCTTCGAGGACTTGTTGTGATCACTTGCCCTAGCCATGATGTTCTGAAGATTCTTGCTCAACTTGGCTTTCAAGGAAGCAAAGCTCAAACCATGCTTCCCATCACCAGTTAAAAGGTTGGACCCTGATTGCCCTGTGACTTGGTTCATTGGAGCAAAGTTGGTTCTGGCATTTTCACCTCTCAGGGCTCTTGCAGCTTCATCATAAGCCCTTGCAGCCTCTTCTGGGGTGTCATAGGTTCCAAGCCACAGCCTCACGTGCTGGGAAGAGTCTTTGATCTCAGCCACCCACCTTCCTGAGGGCCTTTGCCTCACCCCAATGAATCTTCTGATCATGCTTGCTGGCTTGTTCGATCTGGTGGCCATGTTGGTGGTAGCAGTGGTTGTAGGACTTGTAGGAGAAGCATATTTTGTAGCTTCAGCTCCAGCCATAACAAGTATAATAATAAAAAGGCAAACAAAGAAGAGAATGAGATTTTAGCGTTTTGATTAGCTAGAGTAGCTTGTTTTGGTTTGGGTTGAGTTTGGAGTATTTTTTAGCATATGGTGTGTATGATTGGATAGAGAAAACACTTTGGTGGCTTATATGATGATACTGATCTATATGTGCTGTATATATATGAGAGTAAGAATTTGGAAGATAGTGCGTATGAATGTAGGTATATTCCCATCCCCATTTGTAGTTTGTACGTTTCTTCATGCTTCTAATTTTTAATGCTTATAATGTGTGCCTCTTGTACTTGCAAGTTGCTCTCCCGGCATATTGGATGGGTTTCATTAGCTTCTGAAAATGCCAACAGCTGATACTATATGTGCAAAATATATCACTCTTACGTAGGTTCATGTGCACAATTTGTGATTTAGTAAAAGAGTAATGATGCTTTAGCACCATTATTTTGAACATTCAACTAACACTTTTCATTTCTTTTTATCTCTCTTTTAATCATATTATATCTAAATTTTTACACACCACTTCTCTTAAAACTGATGTAATATAATAGATAACATGTCTCACTTATTAATTTTGTGATGAAAGTTTTATGTTTAGAACGAGTCCATAATGTTTATTTCATAGATGAATTATATGTTTAGCCTTGTTTTGAGCATTTGATAATTTTATAGGGGTCATTGATGATTGTAAAGGTGAAGAATAATAAATGAGTTGTAAGTATTTCCTCTTTGGGATATAGCATGGTCAATATCAGCTAAATTCCAAATTGAACCGTGTTAATCACTACTAGCCACAAAATCATCCAAGCTCAATTTTTTTACAATGCATGCCTGCAGTATATGCGTGCAGAAACAGATATATCAGCCAACTTAACTCGAGTAATGCTGCCTTTGTAATTTTTGTATTTGTAATTTTGCATGACTACACACTGAGCTTCATTTCAATTTAGTTGACCATTAGTACTTTAACATTTTACTCTTCTCTTTAGCTTCTGTATATGGTTGAATTTCAGCTACAAATAATATTTTTCTTCCTAATGGACCTCTAAATAGATTATATGAAGGAAAACGAGTTATTTTAGTGCTTTCAAGGACCAGCCAAAGAATCAACAAGTTGAACAGAAGTGGTTAATGTGCTTAAGATCAACTTGTTATAACATTACCTAAGTTCAATCCTTGGTGGAAACAACCTTGAAAACCAGACTTTGTACTTATATCAAGTCAGATTGGTATTTCTTGACTATGTTCATTGAATAAAAAAAAGGGACTATGCAAAGGTATTTCTTGACTCTTGTGGATGTGAGGAGCTACTAGGCATAAAGGTCACGACAGAAAAAGTAAAATTTTTTACATAGTCTGTGTTTGCATGTATGTTGCAAAGTAAATTAAGGGTAGGGAAGATTATTGGTTTGTTGCAGAAGGTTGCCATTTTATGTTGTCGAAACACCACACTACACTTGCACTGCCATCACCTTCATATCTCACCTTGCTCAACGTAAAAGTAATATATTTTGAAATTACTTCTACTTTTACTTTTCTATCATTAGTTTCAGGACAAATTTAAGGAATAAAATTGTGTCATTTATATACAAATATATCATCCAAAATAATTGTTACGGTAAGGTAAGGTTGTTGATTTTAATAGTAACTATATTATGATTTTCTTATTGGTTGACCAGGCAAATTTATTTACACAAATAATATCTAAAGAATATATTTGTCTGTATTACATTGATGCAAACTTTTTGCCATATGAAGCTAATTAAAATAAGTTTTGTCACTCTCGTTCGAATAAACGTTTTTTTCGTTATTATGAATAAAGACATATTTTTGTTTATATAGTATAAATTATTTTCATGAAAATAATCACCCATTTGTTTATTGAATTAAACCAAACATGTATTCAGTATGTAAAACTTGTTACATTAATAATACGTACAAATCAAACCTAATAATAGTATATAACTACAGTTAGAATGAGACAAAAGAAGGGCCGTCAAAGTTTGTCTGGATGCAAAGGAAGAACGGGTTGGCAACGTTAAATGAAGAACAAAAGAGAAAAATTAAGAAAGCAATGATAAAAAAGTTTGTTTATAGCTTCTAGTGACGTGTTGGAATTTAGCCGTTGTTGATAGAATGATTCATGGGGCTCACCCCTTTGTCTCCCTGTCCCTTCTGCTGTTTCCATGCACCCTTAATGCTTTCATTGCATTTTTATATGACACCATTAGGGAATATTAATTTGTTGCAATTTGAGTTTAGTGGGTGCAATTAAGATGGCTTTTTTGTCCCCTTGTTCATGACGTGGTCCATTTGAATTAGGACTAATCACCTAAATGAAGCCAAGATGCCACTGCTTGTGTTTGTTGTTAACTTGGAGGAATGAGATTTGTCCACTAATATGGTGGAATTTGGGATAATTGTGTATAAAGAATGACACATGGCATGTTTGAGTTTGTGAAGTGTGTTGCCACTAACCAAAATGATAATGATGAGGGTATGAGATTGGTTATGTGCTCATATAGAGTGTATGATTATGGAGGATAATGAATGGAGGGAATCCTATGTGTTCAAAAGTTTTACTTATTTTATGGCTACTACAACTTGTTCCCCAAAAGGTTAACTTGTTAAAAAATTCCCAAGTTTTGTCCAATTTTCAGTGTAAGGCAGCAAAACTAATGTTCTTGGTCGATGAAATCAACAAATTAACGTGTCTGCATGTTGATGAAAGTAGTCATAATTCTAAGTTGGAGTTTTGTTTAGTCAAAAACTGAGTTCATAATTTTGATCTTGAAGTGTTTTGATCTGACGATGAAAAGAGTTTTAAAGTTTATATAATTTTTTTGACTTGTTTGTGAATTATAGTTATTGGCCGGTTCACTTTGTAGATAAAAGTAAACTATTTTTGCAGAATGTTCTGTGAAAATGCATGGTATTATATTTAGTATATCAAATTATTTTGTAAGATGTTTCTCATTACTTTTCTAAGTTGGCTTCCTCAAACAAGTGGAAGCAAAGCATCAAGCAAAGCATTTTGATACTTGTAAGTTGAATTATGACTGCTATATCTTATGATGGTTTAAAAACTTACGTATATGATAAAACAGCTGCATAAATATTTTTATATGTAGAAATTGTGAGTTTATGCCAACTCACACTCTACTCAACCAATTCACCATTCAACTTGCATAAGATATTTGCAAAACTTTTTCATAAGTAAGGCTAGAAGAAAAAGAATATACATAAAATGAATAAACAAGTTTCTTCACATAAGATAAAGTTAATTTATGTCTAAATTAAAAATAAGAATTTAGAAAATTTATATGAGACCACTCTTATAAAAAGAACTTGCACATTGTAACTTTTATTTTATTTTTTTAGTTTCTTTTTTGAAATCTTATAGAGAGAATTTTGTCTAAAAAATCTTCGTAATTTTGATTAGCTTACATGTTAAAATTAAGAACGAGAAAATGTTGGGTATGAGTACATAATTTATTGTAATGTTTTCTTTAACAACTCGTACTTGACCCATTGATTGATTTATAAAAAGGGTGTAATTTTTTTAGTTTATCGAAATGTGTAAATTTAAATATTTTTACATAAATAGATAAATCATTATGGAAAACTTTTAAATGAAGAAATTGTGTCTCTACACAAATTTAATTTTGGTCAAATATTTCACTTTCAAGTTGTGTTTCAAAAACCAGCTTTGTACTATTTTTTTTTTAAATTATTTTTAGGAAAATCGTGCTTACGTTAATATTTATTATTTGCTGTTAAAAAAAACGTTAATATTTATTAGAAATAATGCTTCACAGATGTCTTTACCTTTCATAGTTGTTCTTTTTTTTTTTTTTTTTTTTTTTTTTTTTTTTTTTTTTTTTTTTTTTTTTTATAAATTGCATGTATGTTAAGATGATTATTTTTTTAAAATTTTTTTGTGAAATTATACTATGAAGTATATTTTTGGAGTTCTTTTATAAATTAATTTTTATTTAATGTTTGTTTTGTTTTTTAATTTAAATCTTTTTTTTTTGAAAAATTTAAAATAGATATATTGACTTTAAACTTAAATTAATATTTGTATTTTTGAAAGTGGGGGTAACACGTTTAAAAAAAGCTTTCACTACAAACAAAACTGTTGCGGGTTAAGATAACGATTAAAGGATTTGATAAAAGAGATAAGAAGAGAAAAACAACATGTCACACGATGAAAAAGAAAACCTAAATACAAAACAAAATGTAGAACTTGAGAATGTGAATATGAGAAAAACTAAGAAGAATGCATGAGTAGTCGTTAATAAAGTTTTGATGTGTAAGGAGGTAAACAAGGACAATGAAGCAAATGTGAAAGAAACAAGAGAAGAAAAAAGGTTAGCTCATGTAGAAAGATAAAAAAGAAAAGGTGTAAGATGAGGGTGGAAAAATGGAGAAGGATAGAAGTATGAGTAAGTGTGGCCAGATGTTGAAAAATGAGTGACAAACACAGGCATATGAGTTTTAAGATGAGAAGAAGAGACATAAGAAGGAATTGGGTGGTGATAATGGTGAAGTGTAATTGGAAGATTTGGCTTGGAGTAAGTTCAATGTCTTAACACATTAAATAAAAACAATTTGTAAAAAAAGTAAAAAAGGAAAAAAATAAAAAACTCAAAAACATGCTTCAATGTGATCTTATAAAAAAATAAAGAAAGAAAAACTAAAAAACAAAAATCATTATTTACAAAAATAATTAAAAAATAGTAAAACCAAAAATACTTCTAGTTGTTTTATGCAGGTCTCTTCCAAGTCTTCATATAGAAATGTAATCTTAACATCCATTTATTTCATCTCAAAGTTAAGCTCATCAACCATGATTGATAGTCTCTAAATGAATCTGGATTTCATAACAAGGAGAAAATATCATTATAGTAAACTCCTTCTTTCCATCTAATGTATTTAGCCTTCAATCACACCTTGAACCTTTGTTGATCGGTTCATGAACTTTAATCGTTGCATTTGAAAATCCATTTGCAACAACCGACCTATAACCTTCAAGTGTACAAACCAGAGTCTATGAATTATTATGATGAAGTGACTTCATCTCTTCATTCATGACTTGTAACCATTTAGTCTTTTCCTTACTTACAAGGATAGATGATACACTAGAAGGTTCATCTTCTAACACCTCACTTGAAACCAATAAGGTTATGCTATAAGTTTTGTTAACACAATTCGTTCAATGACAATTGTATCAATCACACAATAGTAAGTAGTAAGTAATTATCATTCTCCTAAAAGACTTATGCAAAACTTGGTAATAATTGCAATTGATAACTATTTTAGACAAAATGGTAATTTCCATTAATTTTGTTGAAGTTTAGGAAATTAAAACTATGCAAAAACAATTAAAACTCTTTTTGTAATTTTATCAAATAATTAGAATGCGGAATAGGTTAGAAATGATATGGTATGTTGTTGTTAGAGTTAAACTTCACCAAACTTTACTCTTGTGCATATGATCACTCAACTTCTTTTCAATTTAATGCTAAAGTTAGCCCACATGTATACTCAAATCCTAATTTCTTAGTAGAATGAGGCTAAGTTTTCCTATTAAGACTCAATTCCTTGAGCAGTTGATAAGCAAACTTGTTTTCACAAAAAAAAAGGTTTAAGACACTAATGAGTCAAGCTCCATAAGCTTCATTAGGTATTTTGATTCGATAATAGATTACAAAAGATATTTTTCAATACCAATGAATCACATATCAAGTTATGAATGATCAAACCATAATAAGTATTCACAAAAATAAAATACTAACATTGAATGGAAAGTCATATATAAATATAAACAATATTAATTATGAGAGTTTAATTGGTTACAATGGGTTTAACTATTCATTGTCATGAAGAGCTAAAAAAGAAAAGATGAACAATGGAGGAAGATGAATGATCAAAGAGAAAAGAGGAGAACTCCTAGAAAACTCTAGTACAACTCCAAGATCTTCTAAATCACATTTTTTCTTCTACAAACCCTAATTACCCCTTTCACTAGAAGAAATAGGAAGAAAGAAAGCACAGGGTGTCATGCCAACAAAATCAGCATCCAATGCCTAACACTGTATGTGGCTTGTAACCACCACAAGTAGCTCTCTGTCCAACTGACACTCAACACAATTCCTTCCACGCTGGGCACATCCATCAAAGGTAGCTCTTTATCCAATTAGCGATTAGTGTGGTGCCTAACCTAGAGCATCAGTGGAGAGTGACACCCAGGCCCTGATGCAAATTTTCCTCTTTGTCTTCATGGCGCTGAGCTTGATTCAAGTGGCGTCCAATGCAGGTAATCTTTTGAAAATTTAAGCTTTGACATTTTATTTACTCTTCCATGATTCCAATCTCGTTTTTCTTGACCCAAATATCTCCTATTCAATTGTTAGACAAAAAATAATGGGGATTAACGATATAATTGGATTATAATAACCAATATCCAAATAAAGGGGACTATGTAGGTTAAAAGCTAAAGAAAAGTTGATTTTGTTAATATAAAATAACTAAATATAATGGTAAAAATTAACATTATCAGTTTTGCATATCCATACCTCTCCAAAGATTTTAATGTTCTCCTCGTTTTATTTCTAGCAATATTTTAATTTTCATGAACTCATTTATCACCATCAAAAGTTTCTTGTATGTTTTCTCCCACATCTTCTAATTTTTCATTCTATAGGAACTCAACATTTGAGTTCCACCCAAATGTTTGTCTTCTCGTCATCATGATTATGCCCAAGCTCACATTCTAAAACTTATGACCTATAAGCAATCTCAATACTTATGACTTATAAGCAATCTCAATCTTATTATAGATCACATCCTACTACTGATGCACTTCTTGAATATTGGTTCAAGACACCATATATGGTATGTCATCACACCTACCGGATAACTTAGAAACATGCATCTATCTTCCCTTGTATTATATAAGTATAGGCAACATAACTAAAGATTCATAAGTTTGAAGGATGGGTGTCTGTCCTAACCACATTTCCCCAAGTATCTTCTTATTGAGCTCATTTAAGGAACATTCGTTGACCAGTAAACAACATTAATAATAGCTTCAACTTAAAACACTTTAACAACATTAATAATAGCTTCAACTTAAAACACTTTAACAACATTAATAATAGCTTCAACTTAAAACACTTTTGAAATTTAGCACCCAACAACATACATCTCACTCATTTTAGAATGGTTCTATATTGAACCTCTCAACTTGGCCATTTTGTTGAGGACTTCCAACCACCATTTGATGCTTCACTATATCATTCTCCTTACTAAAATTGTTGAACAATTTTGAGTATTCAAGACCATTATAAGCTATAAAATATTTCATTGTCTAATTGTTTTGGTTCTTTACTAAACATATCTAGCTTTTGAAATTTTAAAATGCTTAGTGTCAAAGTGTGATTGAGTTGTAGACGATCTTCATAAGTCAACATGAATGTATTCAAGACTACAATTCATTCCTTGATACCCCTACATTGAAATGGACTCTACAAGCTTACCTTGGACATAATGTTATCAAAATCTTAGTTAATCAACTTTTCTGTTGCCAAACAAACATTATTTTTGCAATTTGACTAAGTTTTTTTTCTCACATGACGTAACCTTACATTTCATATTCAATTTTGGATAAGGTGGTCTTCGTAATAATAGATGTTGATCTATATACTATAACACCATGCAAGGCATACATGTCATTCTTCCTCACAACCTTTCTTATTACAATGGATCCTTTCATTACCTTCAACATTTATCGCTCATATTTAACATATCCTTATTTTCAAGCTCACAAAGGGATATGAGGTTGTGCTTCAAGTTAAGTACAAACATAGCTTCATTCAGAACTCTCTCAGTTTCATTGTGTAAACAAAACTTAAGGGTTCCAAATTTAGTAATCTTATAGGACTTGTTATTGTCAAAGATGTTATTCGACCTCTTATACTATCAATAGTAGATGTTATTCCCTTGCTATAAGGTCAACTCCACCATTAAACACCTTAACTTCAAACTTGCCATTCAAAATTTTTGAGATAAAAGCTTCTTAAATCTCCTCAAGGTAAAATCTCTCTTCCATACAACAAGGTTTCCTTGCAAAATGATCATGCATCTTAGGCAACAAACATAACAATAATAACATCAAATCCTCGACATCAATTTGAATATCAATGTTCTCCATATCAAGAACTTATTTAATTCATCTAGTTGTTCATTGACTGCTTTCTCACCACTCATCTTGTACTAGTACAACGTTTATTTTTGAAAATAGGAAATTTACTAAGGATTTCGCCATGTACAAGCTCTTGACTACATCATTATAGTCTTGTCCTTTAAGACTTGTTTCAACACTTTATCACCAAAACTAAAAACAATCATACTATCAATTTTTTTCAATAGTGTTTTCTTACCCTTATTTATATATAGCTATAGCTATGTCAAGTTTACATTCATTTTTCAATGCTTCAAACACTACAAGAAAAAAGTCATTTAGTAACCAATTTTTAGTTACCAAATAAAATAGTTGCTAATTGTGACCAAAATAATCATCAAATTAGGTTTTGGTTGCTAAATAACTACAAAATAAAAGTAATGATTGTATTTAGTGACCAATTAAGTCAATATAATTGGTATCTAACATTAGCTACCAAGGTTTTAGTCACTTACACCATTAGATTCTAAATTTGTGTCTAATTAAATTAGAGACTAATTTAGAATCTAATGACATAAGTGACTAAAATCTGGTAACTAATGTTAGATATCAATTATCTTGACTTAATTGGTCACTAAATTCAATCATTACTTTTATTTTGTAGTTAATTAACCACCAAAATCTAATTTGATGATTATTTTGGTCACAATTAACAACTACTTTATTTGATAGCTAAAAATTAGTCTCTAAATAATTTATTTCTTGTAATAAAAGAAACATACTTAAACAAAAAAAAAATAGACATCTACAAATACTATACAATAATAAATTGTTCAACCCTAACTTTTAAAAAAAAAAAAATAATTGAAATCTAACATTCAATGCACCAATTTATTATGAAATAAAGTACAAATTTGTATAATGACTATAATAGATAAAGAAGCCAAAGTAAAAAAAAATTCACTTGATAATATAAATAGATTGAAAATTAATTTGAAAGACTGATTGAGAAAATATATCTATAATATCATATGAAGGAAAATTCTTTCCGTTTTTTCTCGAAATACTATATATAGAGAGTATACGTTAATTTTATGTTATAAAATATTTTACTTAGACCTATGATACAATATTAAATTTAAGATTTGAATTCTAAATTAGACTTTAAATAAAAAAGAAAGTCATTTTTCATCATATAAAAATTTATTTTCATTAAAGTTTAAATAAAAAATTATAGAAAAAGTGATAAAGCTCTCATGAAGTAAAAGTTACAATAAATAATTAAAAAAATAACATAACATAATGAAAGTGATATAAAATAATATATAAAATCTTGTAATATGATTATTACGTTCATCTTAGACTTTTTTTTGCAGGTAGTTACCATCTCATCATTATGCAAAAGAAATAAGTTTTTTTCTTTTTCATTTGACGTCTACTTGTGAATTTGCGTTGTTCACGTTGTTGGTAGTGATTTGAACATTAAAAAATAGAATGGAATAAAAATTATGAATGATTAAAAATAATAGGTAGTAGCATAAGTGAAAAAAAAAAATAAAAACCTTTAAAATGACCAGATGATAACACAGGATAAAAAATAATAAAATTAGAAATTAGAAGTAGATAACAATTAGAAATTAATGAATGGAAAATTGTCACAACTGTACTTCTATTTTTTCATCTATCGAATGGAAATTCTGAATATGATAAAAAATAATAATATAATATGATATCAATTTTAAGAGAAGTCCGTGATATGAATATGAAATAAATATAAAGGACAAAACATGTATCAATTATTTAAATATGTTTTAAAAAATATATATTCACCCTAATATTTAATTATATGAAATCTATATAATTTATTTATAATTTTAAAAAAGTAGCTATATAAATAAAATAAAAAAATTATAATTTTTTAAATATTAATTTATGTAATAAAATATATATCATCATTTTTTATTTAACCTATTGTTTATATTTATAATTATTGTGACATATAAATTTAAATTATATTATTTATTGATATATTAATTTAAATAAAAATTTTATAAATATTTTTTAAGATGTTTTTAAAAATTTTAAAATCTTATATACTTTTATAATATAAAAATAGTTATACATAACTAAAATATATTGTATATTTTTTGTTAAAAATTACCTTTTAATATTTTCCTAATTAAAAAAAAACTAAAACAGTTTTTAGCAAGTTATATATAATTTTAATAAAAATTTATCCTTTAAACATAGTTTATATTATATTCTAACTTATCTAATTTAACTTTTTTATTATGTATGCACTAAATATTATGTTTACACCTTATCCTATTATCTTATTATATTATTATATTATATTTTCCTTTTTTAAGATATGATGTTTATTAAATGAATTTAAATGCATATATTTGTTAGACATAATATTGATTAACTTTAATTTACGGGATTGTAAGAATAAATGATGCTTAATTCATATATTAATATAATATGTTTATCTTATAAACTAATTTTATGAGGATAAATTAAATTAAATTTTTTTATTGGTACTAAAATTTAATAAAGAAAATATTTATAGTATTTCAAACTTTATACAAGTTTACTAAAGCATACATATGCACACATATGCACATATAGCCTCTTATAAAATTCTATGACTAGAGAAGGAGATACTAAGTATACAATATCCTTTACAAATAGAGAGCAAAAATCAAACTACATATGTGTTGATATACAATCTTTACACAAAAATATTACTTTTAAAGTTTCTAATTGATGCATGTTTTGCATATTGTATAACAACCTCATTACCTTCTTTCATCCCGGTACTTATCCCTTGCATGTGAATAGAGCATAACAGTGTCTGGTTTTCTCTAGTTTTAATGTACTACAGTCACTCCCATATGTAATATGGGTATCAAAATAGAGTCTTTTATTAATGACTGTCTATATAAAATAGAGCCTTAAATTTGCAGTTCAATAATTGACTAAAAACCCAATTCACTTCAGTGGCAGTCTGAATAGATATATTCTACCTCAAACATGTTCTTGTTGTTCTCTCTAGCCCCAAACCCAATCTTTTTCACCCACTTCCACCCTGGCAACCAAAAATTAGATATCAGGACTAGCCAATGACTCGATCAATGCTCCCATTACTCTACTCTTTAATTCCAGAACTCCAATGTAGGTATTTAGATCACTTATTTCATTAGATAATGCAATAGGCTATAACACAGATTCATCCTTCAATACCTGATAGTATCCTATTGTTATATTAAGCCATATTTTCAACTAAAGACCACAATATAATAGGCTTTTCATACTTACCGTTGTTATTAGTATTTAGTTTTATACTTTCTATCTAGCAGTATCTCACCCTATCTTACTCCTTAATTAATTTTCATTAATTTTCTACTAACAACATTGTTACATACTCCTAATAGAATTACATCCCAAATTTCCTTTGATATTCACTTCTCCTTATTCCATTCAGCCTCCTTATATGCATCCTACAGTCAGAGACACCATAATGTACATTTATGTTTATTTGTTTTACTTCTTTATTACTAGTACTTATCTCAGTATTCTGGAATTCACAATGTTTTCAAGCATTCAACTGGGTAGAGGTACTAATCAATGTAGGAAAACTTAACACCTAATATCTTATGCTTCATCCATAACCAAGCATCAAGTTAAGTCAAACATTGTATCTTATCAACATCTAGCTTCCCATTTTTTAATATAATTCTATTCATGTGGTTCCATACTCTTCAAATAATTACAATCCACATCCCTTTCCAAGTCAATTTTACTTTGCGTTTAGTTTCAGGATACAAAATTAGTAAAAATTTACCATAGAGTGATTATGATGAACAAAGGTTAATCCCACCAATCTATTACATTTATCCAAACTTTTTTAATTATCTTGTAGCCAAAAAATAGGTGTATTGCAGTTTCCACTTCTTCCTTACATAGCTCACACAATGTGATTCCTAGTTCAATCTCTCTTTTGATCAAGTTTTCTTTAGTTGGCAATTTCTCCAAAAAAACCTTTCTAGCCTATATATTATACAATAGGCAATGTTCTCACATTCCAAAATAATTTAAGCAATGCACTATTGTCCCCTTCTACACTACATAGTAGTATATCATAGGTTGACTTTACTAAAAATATTCTTTAGTCATTTTCTTTCCAAACCCACTTATCACGAGTAACATTTTTAGGACATTTGCCTCTTATAACCTACATAAGTTCATGTTCTTGTTCATTTTCCCACACTTGTCTTTCCATTCTTCAAGGTATATTTCAATATCAAGTGTCTTTCCTCTATTTCCCCATTTTCCTTATTGTTATATTCTTATAATTTGATATTGCATATAATATGGGGAATCTCTGGTCTAATGACCCTTTTCCTATCCAATAATGTTTTCAAAACTTGATCTTATCTCCCATCCTAATTTTCCATTTTATTCAGTTCTCAAATCAATTACTAATCAACTCGTCTTCGCATGCTTTCCTTATATTTCTCGACCACAATGATTCATTTTGACCTCTACTGCTGGAATTAAGGTTCCTTCACGTACCACATTTAGATTCCAGGATATCCTTCTATAAATCTCTATCGTCCACTCTTAGTCTCCACTTTCATTTTGCCAATAGAGCTTCCTTAAACTTCTTAATATCCCTAATGTTCAGCCATTCTTTTGTTTACAAATATTTTTCCACCTACTCCAGACTACCTTCTTTTCCTCCGCTCCCCAACCCAAAATAAGTTCCGTTGTATTTTTGAAATCTCACTACAAATAGACTTTAGAACTTTGAAAAAGGATAAGAAGAGTAGTGATAGGGTGAAATAACAAAATTTATGAGACACACTTTCTCAGCAAAAGATAACAATCAGTCATTCAAACTAGATAGTTTGTTTTTTACCTTATCCACCACGCCTTTTGAAAAATATTTTTTTCTTAGATTTTCTCCTATTGGCATGCTTTGGCATTTAAAGGGTATTGACATATAACTACAATTAAGAATCATAACATAATTTTCTATTTTATTCCTTTCAATCCCTATCCCTCCTATATTGATTTTATGAAAATTGACCCTCAAACCTAATGTCAACTCAAAATTCTCAACATAGTTTTTTTTATTGCCTTAATATTCTCAATTTTTGTCTAACATAAAGCAGTATATCATTTTCAAAACTGGAGTTAATTTACTGCTACCCAATTTACTGCTACCCCACTCGTTCCAATCTTTACACCTTGGTATAGTTGTTTTTTGTGTTGCCTATCCAACAACCCCTCTGCCATAATTAAGAACAAAAATTGAGTCATTGGGTCACCTTGCCTCAACTCTCTGGATGATTTTATTTCTCAGGTTGGGCTACCATCCATCAATACCAAAACTGTAGATGACTACATAAGTTTATCCATCTAGTACAAAATCTTAATATCCCATCATATAATATAAGAAGTTCCAATAATCCACTTTCACAACCATATTCTCTTTTTATTTCTCCTTCTCTCATCCACAACTTTGTTATCAGAATAGAATCTAAAAATCTTTTCCCTTTAAGAAAAGATAATTGTGAACTATGAATAATGAATAACTTGTGACAACATTCTTTTAAGCCTATTTGTCAAAATCTTAGAGATTATCTTCCAACTAGGTAAATTGGACTAAAGTCATCTAAACTTATCGGAATATCCTTTTTAAGTACTAAACTGATGAATGAAGCATTAGAACCCCTAAAAAAGTAATCATTTTTTAAAAATAATTCATAACCTGAATTATGTTCTTCTTGAATGTGACCCAAGCATTCTTTATAAAATGGAAATTAAAGCCATCAAGTGTGACACTCTTAAAACTTGCACACTGAGAAACTGCTTCATTTATTTCCTTCTCATCTATATGGCTTACTAGTAAATTATCCTGGTCAAATAAAGTGGGAAAATCCACATTATCTAGCCTAATAATACCACTGTACAGTAACACAAAACCTCTTACTATGAACACTTTTACAACTTGTTTTATATTATTTGGATCTTCACACCACCTGTCTTAGCTAGCTACACCTATTAATTCACTCTTTATCCTGCTCCATCTAAGTGAAAGATAGAGTTTATATCTTCTTGTTCTAGCCACCTGCAACATGCTTTTTGTTTAAGGATTGAAATCTCTTTATTTCTCAAAAGTTTAAATTCACTAAGCAACTTCATATGATTCATTCAGCCTATTCTCCCAAGTTAAGCTACTCTCATTATCCATCCTATTCTTCTAAGTTAAATTACTCTCATTATCCATTTGATCTATCTCTTCAATGTTATTAATAAAGTGATGCTTATTAGTCTTTAAGTATCCCAAAATACTTTCCTATTCCACATCTTCAAATCACACTTTAATTTTTTTTCAATTTCTACATAGAATCATTATATGAATTCCACCAATTTTTTACCAAATCATTAAAACCAAGAGTTAAAGTCCAAATGTACAGTGTCTTGAAAGTTGTAGGGTTCCAATCTATTAAATTTTGCTTTACACAATCTTCAGACACTTGTCTTGTCCTTATATATTCCTTATAACATGATCATACTCCTGATTCAGTCCAAGTTAATCATAATTCTATTATCCTTTTCTTGATTCTCCTGTTAAGCTTATACTTTGTATACTTACTCCTACTAATAGCACATCAAAGATTTCAGTCTTTGCTACAAACTCATTAAACTCCAAGATTTCCGTTTTAGTGTTCCCTTTAAATAACTTACCCATTTCCTCTTTATTCACATTCGCGTACTTATATTCACATTTTTTACAATATTAAAATAATATAATTTTATAAGAATAATTTAAAAATTACCTTATATAATAGCTATTTATAAATGAAGAAATTATATAGTTACTTTGCACAGAGACATTATACTGTTACCATTTTATTAAATAGGAAAATTATTTTTATTTGTTGAAAGGTAAAACTATAGAATTAAAAAATATATATAAAAAAGTAGTTAAAAATTAATATAAAAAATAGAAAATTTTAAATTTATATGAAATAAATATATTTTTAATATGATTTTTATTTCATAACATTAATGATTAAAAAAATATAAATATGCAAACTTAGTACTTCCATGAAACAATTATTTCACTGTAATTCAACTTTCTCATAGAATAGTTGCGTATAACAATATCATTTTAATTTAAATGCTATAAATAGTTGCATATAACAACATCATTTTAATTTTAATGCGATTAATCAACGCAACCGTTTTAGTTTCTACACAAAGTGGAGGGAGTCACAGTTTTTGTTATGTTCTAATAATTAAATTCACATTTTTGTTTAAGATATATTTCAAATTCTTTTATCAAACTAGAGTTAAGGATTTGAGTTATATGTTTGATATACTAGGGTGTTGCATGTTAGAAATATTATAAAGAAGCTTTGTTGGATAGTTAATGATTTTTGTAATTTAGATTGGAAATATGTATATTATATTCGATTATATTGTATTTTATTTTAATTGTTAGTACTAATTCTCCAACGGTTGCATCAAATTACTTAATCTATATTTATTTTTTTATTTCATAATGATAATATAAGGTTTCATTAATTTTTAAGTTTTGATAAATTTAAAAGTTTTTAATTAAATTCTTATTAAAAAATTTTGTTTATTGGATGTTTAAAATTATTATAATTTTTAATGAAATATATGATATTTGATTTTGTCACAAATTATTACATCTTTTAATTAAGTATATGATATTTGATTTTGTCACTCAATTAGATTGAAGAGAGTATTATCTTTCAATTATAATTATTTACGTGTTTTAATATAATAAATAAAAAACATATTTAAATTTTAAATTTTTAATAAATTTAAGTCTTTTTAATTTAGATCATATAAACATTTTTTATTTAAATTTTTATATTTTTTAATTGAGTTTCTACATATTATAAAGTCGTTTGTTTGTTACAATCTCAAACACAATACATTTGGACAATAAAATAAATAAATAAAAACTCTAAAATTTAATTATTTTTATCAAATCACATTATGTCGTTTTTCAACATGCTTGTTTTGATCTTTATTTTAATATTTAATTTAAAAAATAATCTCATTTTTATTAAAATAATTTAAATTTTAAATATCGTTGTTATTCAAATTCTGGATACTAGTGTACTTGAGATTACGGAATCAAATAATCATATCAATTTCACTTTATTTGATGTTAAAATAAATTATTAAAACTCAATTAAAAAATATAATAATTTGAAATATTCATAATTATTTTATTATAGATTCAATTAAAAATAATCAAATTTATAAATAATTTAAAGATTAATTATATATTTTTTATTTTTCATATAAAAGACACTTAAGTAACAATGATAAAAGTTAATAATTATATTTCTTCAATTTAAAAAAAATGAGCCAACAAAAATTTAATTAAAAAATATAAAAAATTTAAACACTTTTTAAAATAAAATTTTGTAATAGAGATTCAATTATACGTGTACCAAAATTTATAAAAAAAATATAAAACTTAACTAATTTATTCTTTAGTATCTCCCTTTATCACAAATATTTAAGATGTTACTAGGAAGATCTCGTCAAAATGTCCTACCAAAACAATAAGCAACTTAAAATTTTACATCTAAATTTGTAATATGTTTATTATTAATTTTTACAAAATGGACGGGCTATGGGCCGAAGGCCCAGCCCAAAGCGGCCCGATGACCTTCTCGTGGATTGATTCTTCCTGCATCTCTATAATTTTAACATATTTTTATTTTAACTTTAAAAAAAAGACGAACTGGAAACCTTTAAGAAAAAGACTAGTGTGATAACCATCACAACAGCAAATTATATAACTTATAACACAAAATATTTTTTATATACATTTTACAGTAAATTATACAACTCATAACACAAAATATTTTTTAAATATATTGCGGATTCTACAACACGCAACATAATTTTTTTTAAATACATTGCGGATTGTACAACCGGTAATGCATATAAAAAAATTTTGTATTGCGGGTTGTACAACCCACAATATATTTAAAAAAAATTATAATGCGGGTTATAGAACCCATAATGTATTAAAAAAATATTTGTACTACGGGTTGTATAACCCGTAATACATCTAAAAAAAATTTGTATTACGGGTTGTACAACCCACAATATATTTATAAATTGTTATATTACGATTTGTGCAAAAAAAAAAAAATCTCAATTATCATTAATGAAAGTTATTTTTATTGAAAAATTAAAATAAAAATATATTAAAATTATAGAGGTAGAGAAAGTCAATATAAAAGTATACAGTGAATATAGAAGTATAGAAAGAATCACTCTTTCTCGTGTAACTAGTTCTCATTACTCACTTTCTGCGTATCTTTAATTTCACACTATTCATTGATATATATTATTATTTTAGAATATTTTATTAATATATAATAGAATGGTGATAGTTTAACCCAAATGTTACTTTTCATTTTCGTTTAATATTGATATATTATTATTTTATTAATATAAAATATTATATTAATAAATATAAAATGAAAGTAAATTATCTTTTTTTTATATATAATTTGAGTAATGTTATTTTAATACTATTCACACTTATTGAACACTAAAAAATATTAATATTTTATTAATATATAATATTTTGTTAATATAAATCAGAGTCAAATAAATGTTTTTTTAAAAGTAGTGTGAAACCATTTCCCATATAATAATTTATCTAAAAAATAAGTTTCATCCTGGAACCCGCTACACACACCCAACAATGGCGGAAGCACTTCCCCTCTCTCACGCCACCCAACCGTTGAAGCAAATCGCCATCGACTACACTCCCGAGGCCTGTTCCCACTGTGCCATCTCCAACACCATCACCCTCACCTACGACACCCGCGGCGGCGCGCGGTGGCGCACGCACACCCGCTTCCACTCGGGCACCTTCTCCGCCCTCATCCAGTGCCCCGGCGGCGACACTAGCGGGCTCAATTTCAACCTCTACCTCTCCTCCCTGGAGGGCGACAAGTCCCAGGACGAAATCGACTTCGAGTTTCTGGGCCGCGACAGGACCCTCGTACAAACAAACTTCTTCTCCGGGGGCGCGGGGAACAACGAAAGGATCCACCATCTGGGGTTCGACGCCTCCGAGGGGTTCCACGAGTACGCCATCGCGTGGGGGAGCGACGCGATCGAGTGACGCGTGGATGGAGAAGTGGTTAGGAGGGAGGAAAGGAAAGAGGGAGAAAGGTTCCCTGAAAAAGCTATGTTTTTGTACGCTTCGATTTGGAACGCTAGTGAGATCGGTGAAGGGAAGTGGTGTGGGAAGTACTGTGGAGCTGATGAGCCTTATGTTTGTGTATATAAGGACATTCGTGTTCCTCTTGCCACTGCCATTGATGATGAGTGAGTTCTGCTTTTGTTGTCACTGTGAATCGTGTGGCTTTATGTGCCACTCTACCTTATGAAAAATAAAAATTGTTTAAAGTAATGATCAAACATGAAAACCTAACATGCTGAGAGTGGATGTTTTTGATATAGAAACTGTATGGATTTGCATATCAGGTTGGCCCGTCCATAACATGTTCGCATTCTGATCATTAGCTAAATTGATTTTGACAGTAATTTATTTATGTTTTACCACAAATATGTAAGTGTTTATATTTGCTGATAATCAGATGATGCTAACTTCAGGTAATTAGCTAAATCAGCTCAAATGGTGGATCAGATATGCAAACCAAAATGTTCAACTTGTTGGTGAAGCCCCAAAAGGGTCTTTCCCCCAACTTTATGATTTTGATTGATTATATGAAAAATTCTGTGTTTCTTACTTTTTGTGACTAATCATCTCTCATGGGATATGAAATTATTATGACATGAGAAAGACCTAATCATGGTTTGGTAGAGCTCCTATTGTGTATGCAACTGATGTTTTTATTTGATGTTTTTTTATCTATATGGTTGAGACCATTTTAATGCTAATAAGCCAATGACTTTATTTGAGTCAATTCAACACAATATTTTCTAACATAAAGTTGATTATGGTGATGCACATGTTTGTCCTGTTGCTAAAAGACTTTAGATATGAAAATTGCAGAGGGGTTAAAGTGAAGTTAACTAGTTACATATGCATGGAATGTTAAACTTTTGAACCGAAACACACTTTAGATCCTGATTATGGGAACAAAACATATCAAACTTCTTGAAAAAAAAAAATAAAGTGTTAAATTTCTAAACATAATGCCACGATATACTAATATTATTTTATTAAATCATCTTAGCACAAATTCTTAAAAAAATTTCATCGTAATTTAATTAAGGGAATAAAATAATATGAGATTCATAATACTACCTCTTGTTCTTTGCATAAAAATATTTTTTTTTTTACAATTATAAAAAAGTACAACCACTTGTAAATATGTTAATTGGCAATTTTCTTTTACCTATTAATGGGATATCACCCATTTGTTGTGAAAGGATATATTTATTAAGCCATTAATGACACATAATTCATTCCCATTGATGGAATAAATTTTAAAAATTTTAAGTAGTGCATTAGGTTTAACTGTCACACATTTTAAATTTATATCAATACTAATTAAATGATCTTGATTAATTAGATATTTCTTTATATATATATATATATATATATATATATATATATATATATATAATTAATTAATTGTAAAACTTCCAAAACATTGTATTCAATAAATAATATATAACTAAGCCATTCTGAGTATAAATATTGAGTATTTTTAAATTTTTATTTTTTAATATATATTTTCTCAAATCATACTTAATCAAGTCAATATTTTATATATTTTAACTAGTTAATTAATTAATGTTTCTGGTGAAATGAATGGAAAGTGTTCTCCTTTTCTATATTAAATATTAAAACCATTAATTGAAATTATAAGATTCTCTGTTTTAAATTGAAATCAAAGAATTTACTATTTAAAAATATTACTATATATATTTACATATTTTAATTAACAAAATAAAAATTAAAGTTCATTAAATATTAATTTTAGTTTTAATTTTAACAAAGTAAAATCAATATTCTATATGTATGATATTTTAAAAAATATAAATGATATAATGAATTGTCTTATTCCACTTGTAACCTAGACAAAACTAGTTAGACAAATTAATAAATCTTTAAAAAAATTCCTGCTACAGGTCAATTGTGCTAAGTTGGCACGATTCAATTGTGCTAAGTTGGCACGATTTCAGAAATCTGTGCACAATTTTAAAAATTAAACTAAAATTATATCATATTAACACAATTTTAGTGTAATAAGATTAAACTGAAATGATCTCAGAACCAAAATTTCATTATGCATGATTTTAATTAGGAAAACTTTGCTTTGACAACATCAGTTGGCATACAATCAGATACCAACTGCTGATGTGGTTTAATTGTACACGTGGATAAGGGTAAAATAGAATTTTTTTCTTTTTTAAGGACATTTAGGATATTTTGTTATGAAAGGACATAATTAGGTTTTAAGTATCTAAATTTAAAATTTGAAACTGTGATAAGAGTATAGGGAGATTTTGTATGACATTGGTTGCGGTGACCAGCGACGGTGGTGAGAGAATCGACGGTGGTGAGCGACGATGGTCAGGAATCGACGACGGCGACAACAGTGGATACGACTGCAGCGACGATAACAACAGTGGCGAGATTCAAGAGATCTGAGATTCAAACTCACTGCTTCTCAACCCTTGATAGATGCTGGATAGTGTTCTAGATAAAACAATGTAAAGCCTAAAAATGACTCTAAGTATCACGCTGAAATGTATTTTACACGTCATTTATCTTGACCACATCAACGCCACATAAGGTTCTAAAGTGGGTGTATGTCAGATGTGTGGTTGTCAAAATATAACTACTCTTAAATAAAATCATGCTATTATGACACAATTTCTTTACAATGAAATAGTGTCAACTTAACTCAATTTACCTATAAAATAAATAAACAAAAATTACCCATTTTAAAATTTTGTAAAATTTTGTAAAAGAATTACACCAAAATAGGAAAAGAAAAACCGTAACAATCAGATAAACTAAACTAATAAACCTTATTTGTAACAGTTAGATGAACTACTAAACATATTATCTCACCATCACTAATTTGATGTCATCTTACACATGCCTATGTTAAATAGGACTCGTTTTATCACCTCTTGATTAATTTTGCCAATAAATTAACACTTAAAATAAGTAAATATTCTTTACACACTACAGAAAATAAAAGAAATTCACCATTATTTTAAAGTAGATAAAAATCACTTTGTGGTTCTTTAATTTGTGCTTACCAAAAGAAGGATCGGTTTGTTTACTTTCAATGAAAGGATGTTGAGCGTTAACCAGCACTTTCTAATTTTAAAGTAGGTTTTAGTGAGTTATTCTTTAACTTTATATCTTAATCTAATTATTTAAACTATCAGATTAAACAAACATAGAATGTGAAGATAAGAATAACTTGACCATCTTCTAAACTGAACATCTGTTACCATTTGACTTGCAACTTGGAAACAGTGGAAAACTTTCTCAACATCATTATTATTTTATTATTATTACTTTTCATATTTATTATTATTATTATTGCTAATATTGTTATTATGATTACCGTTGAGATTTATTGCTGCCAAAGACCATAAGATTCGACACCCACTATGTTCTAAGCCTCAACCCTTCGATTTGTCGTTAGATGGTCAAATCATGGTGTGTACCCCACCAAGAATATGATTCTAATAAACAACAGAATGAAAATCGAACGTCCTTCTTCCACATCTCTTCCCTCTCTTCCCCACCATCCATCTGCCATCTGGGTCACACCAAAGCCACTTGGATTCCATAAAAATTTTAAAAAATCATTTTTTTACTTTTTTTCTCAAGAATTCTCATTTGGGTGTCAATCATTTTTTCTCTTTTCCTTATTTATCATGCTATTTATCTGGGTTATGTATTTATGTGATACCTGCGTGCACTCTGCTCTCATGTTATATATTTGAAGTGGGTGTCGTGTTTTGGTGATTCTTGTTGTGTTCTTTGTTTTAGCTTCTGGTGTTTGTGGCTTGGTTTTGAAGATTGGTTAGTGGTGGATATACCTTCAATGGGTTTTGATACCAATTTGGTGACTACTATCATCGGGTTTGGGTTGAGTGCAACTTTCATTGTCTTTGTTTGCACAAGAATAATTTGTGGAAGACTCCAAGAGCGTGTGGGAGTACGAAGTATATATGAAATTGAACCAAGAACAGACGTAGAACGGGTAATTTCTCTCTTCTTCATGTGACTTCGTTTTTCTAATTAACTAATATGATTAGTGTTTGATAGAACTCTTATTAGTTAGAAAGTTATGGCTTCTAATACTGTATGGTGCTTATCTTTTTAAATTTCATTTAAGAAAATGATAGTAACAAGCAATCTTATGTCATGTCCTTAGTAAGATCAAGAGGAAATATGTGATGAATTTTTATTTTAATCGATAAGATCTCTAATACTTTCTCACGTAGAAAATGTTTAATTTATTTTAGAGATTAAATATTTATAGATAATAGTATAATAGACCATTAAATTTGATTAAAATGATTCTGATATCATATTAAAAAATAAATTTAAACTATAATTTTATAAAACAGACTTATCAAGTCAGGATTATCCCTAATCTCTACTTAAATATCATCCTATAAAATAGACTTATCAAGTCAGGATTATCCTTACTCTCTACTTAAATATCATCCAGAACTCAAACATGTTCGGTATTTCAGATTATAACTTCTATATGATTTATTTGACAGCCAGAATTTCATGCTAATGACCCTGAACCTTCTTTTGTTGCTGCAATCCCAACTTTGAGTTTCAATCATGAAGTCTTCGTCTCAACGGGAAGCACACAGTTAAGTCTAGTTTATAGTCTTGAAATTCGTAGGTATTAGACAATGTTTTATTTTGAGACAGAGATTATGGGAATCAAAATGTTAATAAATTAGTGAATTTGGTGGTGCAGGTGTGTGATATGTTTGGCAGAGTACAAAGAAAAAGAAGTATTGCGCATCATACCAAAATGTGGCCACACTTTTCACCTTTCTTGCATTGATATGTGGCTCAGAAAACAATCCACTTGCCCAGTATGTCGTTTGTCACTGCAAAATGCTTTTGAATCAAGACATGTGACACATGTAACCTTTGCCATCAGACATTCTCTGTCTGAGTACAATACTCCAGAAAGGAACACAGAAAGTGAGAGCCAAGATGAACCCAACTCTAGGATATCTTTACAATCAACTTTGGAAGAGCTAGAAAATAGATAAGATGTTAGAAAGCTAGTTTGTATATAGATTTTAAATTTAATTTAACTTGACTGGTATATAAAATGAAATTTGTATTTAATTATAAATTATTCAAAAATCTCATTTTTAATCGATATAGAATTTACAACTGTATCTATATTTGTGTCTGTAAAAAAACATTATGGTAATTTTTTTTAAATATTAACAATACAGCTTTTTATATGAAATTGTGTGAATTTTGTTTAAGCACTAATAATTCTGGATTATTTTCTATTTATAAAAAATTCCTATAAAATTTACTTAATAATTATAAGTTCTATGTGTTTCTAATTACATTTCAATGTTTTCAATTTTTTTTTTGTTTTTTTTACCAATAGAAAACGCGTTCAAATAGATGTAGTTAGTTAGTTAAAAGTTGGAAAAAAAGTTAAGTAAAAGTAAGAAAAAATTATGATAAAGCAGCTAATAAAATTAAAAGTGTTTACAAATTAATAACTAAATTATCCCGTACGTATACAACGAAATTTTAGTTAGGTAAATATTCACACTTTTAAATAATTATTATATTTTACATTTTCAAATAATATACAATCTTAAAAGAGATAGTAAAATTATGATTTTATTTTCATCTTTAAGTATTTTTATTAAATAAAAAGAGATTATATGCACCACCTTGTGTTTTAACTTATAATTCGGTTATTTTTTATATTATAATATTATATTTGATAAGCAAGAGTTTCGGAAGGTTTTCTTAAAATGGAAGGATAAACAAAAAATTATAATAAGATAAAAGAAAATAGTAGAGATCATAAAATGAAAGCAAAATAATATGTGGAACTTATATATAAGCACAACCACTTATGAAGGAACATTAAAAAATATATAAGGTAGTAAAATAAATTTATATAAAGGTTGAATAAATAAATAATATAAAAAGAGTGTGTAGTTTAGGTCGGTCTGTAAAGATTTATTATGAACAATGAGAGACAAAAATGTGAAATGTGACTAGATAAAGGTTCTCTATAAAAATTTGTTTGCGAAAAAGAAAAAAAAAAGATAAAAGCACCAACTTGATAAAATATAGTGTATATATTTTGATAATCAAGATTATATGAATATTCAAATTTGTGTCATCTTCACTGTGGGAAGAAAATATCAAGTAACAAAAATGAAATTTTGGAAAGGTAAGTTGAAACAGAAAAAGAATATAAAGTCAGAAAACTTTTTATAAGATAAAAATGAATTTTAATTTTATTTTTTAATTAACCACGTTTATATTAAAAGTCATTTAATTATTTTACTTTGTTTTATTTTCATTTATCATTATTTTCTACATCTTGTAACCATTTTTAAAATTAAAGCAACTGAATTACTTCGTATTATAATTTTATATTGTTTCCAAAATTCAATATTAAACATATATTTAATGTATAAGTATATTTTACAAACCTTTCATTTCTTACTTTCTTGTTTGTTTAGTATTTTTTTTATATTTTTAAAATCAATTATACTTTATTTTTTCAATATTTTGCAACAAAATTATTATTTGATGAAATTGAATGTTGAAATTTATAAACATACACATCTTAAACAACTAATGTAAAAATCTTATTAAACATACATATAAATGTAAAATATGTTTTTTTTTAACCTATAAAAAGTCCATTTTATAATATTGTCTAAGAAAATAAATAAAAGCAATATAATAAAAAATTAACCAATTAAATAATTAATTATTGTAGTGTATAATAGGAATTAAGAAGGCAAGAAAAGTAAAAATATTTTTTTTATTTATGAATAGAAAAAATACATTTAGCAAGAGTATATCTTTCAACTTTATCAACATATAAAGGAAAAACAAGAAAATTAGGAACAAATTAAAATAAAGTGACAGGAGTGTTCAATAATAAAAATAATGCATATTTAGTAAGAGCATCTGTTAGAAAATTAGTCTCTCTAAATACATGATTCTAACAAATATAATCAATTTTGTGACTCATCTCAATTATGATAAGTTAGACCGTTGTTTGAAAATCAGTCTTAATAATCAAATTATCTTATCCCATTTATTAATATGACTATTTACATTCCAATCTTGATAGCAAATAATTTGGCCTCTACAGCTAAACAAACTCTTAAGACACAAGAGAAGACAAAAACAAACTCACCCTCACAATTTCTAACAATACCTGGTGTACTGACCTTTCTTCTATCAAGGGTGTACTAGTCTTTCTTCTATCAAGGGTGAAATCTATCATAGTTAATTTTAACAAATCTTTTGAAAAGTATATGTTAGGTATCCAAGTGTCCGTCTAAGTCATACATTAAATAGAAATGAGAAAATTATCTCCTTAAAAAATGTTTGTTTATCAGTTTATCACAAAATATAATAATGCAAAAGATAATATTTGTACCTTTATTATCTGTGATCAATATGTATTAACATGTTAATACAAGGCTAAAAAGAATTAAAAGAAAACCTATCTTGACATTATTGTTGGTGTTAACCACCAATGTAAATTTATAACTTCATTATCTTTTAGACAATTATCATTCATTCAATACTCACATTATGTAGTTGGTAAGAATTTTTGAGAGATTCTAGTTTCTACTTCTATAATCAAGCTCTTCTAAAAAAATGGTTCTTTAATTTCTTTGAATATAAGGAAAAGTGATTATATTGAATTGAAGTTTAGGTTGTTTAGACTTATATAGATATTTTAATATTTTATTTTGAATAAAATAAAATGAAATAGTGAAGATAAAGAGATGGGAATAAAAATAAAATAAAAGATAATAAAAAATAAAGTTTTTCTGTTATCTTAATCAAAGTTATCTTAAAAAAAACTCCAACTTAACTTTTTAAAATTTATTCATTAAGGTTGCTCCATTTAGTAACAAGAATGAAATCAAACATAAGTAAAAATCTAAAATATTTTTTAAAAAATAATAAAAGTCTAGAAAGTTAAAATATTTTTTTAATGATTGATTTTAAAATACAATTGTCACACACTCCAAACTAAAATTTTCCAAATTAAAAATTTGGTTGTTACGAAGAAAAACAATCATTATAAAAACACATTTCATCTAAAAAAACATTTACATTTCTCACAAAATTAATAATGATATTATTACATAAAATTTTATAAATATAATTATTATCTAGTAAAATAATTCTCGTATATTAATCATGTTATTTTTCAAACTATGTTTTAAGGATATTTAATTTACCTAACTTTATATATAATTTTTTATTTTTTTAACTAATTTAAACATAATTATATATATATATATATATATATATAACATGAGTACAACTTTTGGTAGACTTATAACATGAAACAATACCAAAATGTTGTAGTTTATTTAATAATTGCTCATATTATGGTTACGCATCCTAGGTTATTAGAACTTGATTTTCACTTTTTGAGTATAATCTTAGAATTTCGAGTGAAGCCTTCTTATTCCACTAATCTATTATAAGGTTTGATATCTCGTGTGTAAGAATAACTAAATTGTATAATATGGGAATTAAGTTAAATCTTTCTAAAATGTATAATTGATCAAGGAAATAATAAACAATTAGTTCATCTAATAAGGAATTGGATTGGAGGTGAGTAATTTTGTAGGCTTAGATTGATTAATAATAGCAAAGAGAATAAACATTTTTTATTAAATGAGAGTAAAGATGGATAAAACTTAACCCTAACAAGTTTATGGTATTATTATTAATTTTTTTTTATAAAACATAAATAAACTATTCTTTTAATTATTTTTAATTTCTCCAATATCATCAATTTACGGATTTATTCTTAAATCTGAATTTATTATAATCATTTAAATTATTATATTGCATAAATAGTTTGAGAATAATGGTAATTTTATCGGTTATTACATTGTCATCATATATATCAAATTAAGTTACATAAATAAATTTATAAAAGAATGAATAAATAATATAAAAATAGTGTGTAGTGTAGGTCATTGTCTATGAAGGTTTGTTATGAGCTGTGATACAAATTTGTTGGAAATAAAAGAAAAAGGATAAACGCACCAATTTGACAAAACATAGTGAATATGTTTTGTTAGTCAAGATTAGATGAATATTCAAATTTGTTTCTTTCTCACTGAATGAAGAAAAGACCAAATAAGAAAAATAAATTTCAGAAAGTTAAGTATAATGACTTCTTGGAAGAAAAGAAATATATTAAATCCGAAAACATTTTATAAGATAAAAGAGGGTTTTTGATTTTATTTTTTAATTAGTCGTATTTATATTAAAAATCATTGTAATTATTTTATTCAGCTTTATTTTGAGTTATCATTATTTCCTAAATCTTTTAAACTTTTTTAAAATTAAAGCAACTGAAATACTTCATGTTATAATTCTATATTTTTTTTCAAAATTCAATATACTCTCTTCAATGTTTGTTTAGTATTTTTTCATTTTTCTTAATTTTTATATTTTAAAAATCAATTATACTCTATTCTTTCCATATTTTGCAACAAAAATATTTATTCGAATAAATTGAATGTTGAAACATATAAATATACATATCAATGTTTAAACAACTAATACTAAACATACATATCAATGTAAACTATGTGTTTTAACTAATATAAAAAGTCTATTTTATAATATTGTTTAACAAAATAAATAAAAGCAATATAATAAAAATGTAATCAATTAAGTAATTAATTATTGTATTCTAAAAAGAAGAAGGCAAGAAAAATTAAAAAAGAAATGTCATTCATTAATAGAAAAAATACATTTGAGCTTACAATTTTCCAACTTTATCAAGAAAAACAAGAAAATTAAGAACAAACTCAAAGAAAGTAATAAGTATGTCTAACTATAAAGATAATTAAGAGCGTCTGTTACCGAATTAGTCTCTCTAAACACATGAATCCAATACATATAATCAACTTTGTGACCCATCTCAATTGTATGGAGAGACAATATCATAGAAAGGATGAGTTTGTTGGATGAGTCCTAGTTAATAAGTTAGACTGCTATTTGAGAATCACTCTCAATAATCAAATTATCATATCTCATTTATATGGTTATTTCCACTCCAATCTTGATGGCAAATAATGCTGAACCAACTCGCAGTAGAAAAGAGCACAAAAAATCTACCCTCACAATCTTTAACCACATCTCTTGCAGTAGAAAAGAGCGAAAAAAATCTACCCTCACAATCTTTAACCACATCTCTTGCACTAGCATTTCTTTCATCAAAGGTGAAAGTTCCATCACAATTAATCTTAACAAATTCTTTGAAAGGTGGTATCAAATAAACTAATCTTCCAAAATACTCTCTAAGTGTGTTTATCAGTTTATTACCAGATGTAATAATACAAAAGAAAAACAAAACTTTGTTGATTATCTATTATATATGTATTAGCATGTTAATAAAAAAGAATAAAAAAAACCTACCTTGCCATTATTATTTAGATCAACTCACCCGTGTAAATTTGGACATATTTCCATTTATCCAATACTGAGAGTGGTGATTCTTTAATCCTATAGAGAGAAATGTTTATAAAATGTATTATATTGAATTATAGTGTCTTTGTTATGTTTAGATTTTTTATATAAATTTTTTTAGTGTATTAGGTTTATGATTATTAGTTACCATACATGGCTAATGAAATAAGGACACAAATTAGATACATAAGGAATTCAATAATTGTTAATTTATACAAATTTAAATATTTTGTTTTGAATAAAATAAAATGAAAGAGTAAAGATAAAGAAATGGAAATAAAGGTAAAATAAAGGATAAAAAGAATTAAAATAAAAATATAACAATAGAGTTAAAATAAAAATGAAGGATAAAGATTTTAAAAAATAAAATAAGAGATTAAAGATAATAAAGTAAAGATAACTAATAAATTAGGAAGATAAGAATAAAATTAAGAAGATAAATAAAAGGAATACCAAACTTTAAATTAAAAAAAAAACAGCTAACAGTTATTATAAAATTTATTTATTTATTTTTATTATGTAGAGATTCTGTGTTATCTTAATCAGAGTTATTTTAAAAAGAATTCAACTCAATTTGGTAAGATTTACTCATTAAGTTTGCTCCATTTATTAACAAAAATGACATAAAAGATAAGTAAAAATCTAAAATAATTTTTTAAAAATGATAAAAGTATAGAAGTTTAAATATTCTTGTAATGATTGGTTTGAAAATACAATTATTACACATTCCAACATAAGTTTTTCTGAAAAAAAAAATCATTATAAAAAAAGTATCATCTAAACCAACATTTACACTTCACACAAAATTGAATAATAATTATTATTTTGTATTAAATTAACTTTACATATATAATAATTTTTATATACTTTTTATTTTTTTAACTAATTTAAACATGATTATATATATAAACCTAATCTTGTTCTCTCAACATAATCATAAGCACTGCGAGACAGTCATAAGCACTAGAGATAGTTGAAATACATGTCAGAGTATTGGAATTTACGTGTGAAGAATTACGAATTTGTAGCGCTTGAGCTCATGCTTTTACGGTAATAATATATATATATATATATATATATATATATATATATATATATATATATATATATATAAATCTTTAAAATTTAAAATAATATAAGAATAGCAATTAAATACTGAAGAATGATTAATTTTAAATTTAGTCAGGTTATACTTAAATATTTTTTTTAAATAAATTAGAATGAAATAGATAAAGGTAAACATAAACAAAATAAATAATAAATAAATATTAAAATAAATAAAATAAATTCAATAAATAAACTAAATTCTAAATTAATTTAGGAGACAAAATCAAAACATTAATCAATCCTAACGGTACATAATTAATTCAAATTCATTTTTCTTAAGTTAAAAAATATAAAATTATTAAAAAAATTATTTATTTTATTACGTAGATTAAAAAAATTAAATGATTTTTTAAAATTTATTTATTAAAATTGATCAATAATAAAACTCTAAGATGATTTTGTATAATAATATAAGTTAAAAGTTTAAGATATTATTTTAATAAATGGTTTTAAAATAATTTAGTTACTCTAAAATAAAATATTATACAAAACATATCCATAAAAAAACACATTTATATTTCCTAGAAAATTGCAATATTATTTAAAATTTTATAAATATAATTATATATATATATATATATATATATATATATATATATATATATATATATATATAAAATAAAGTAGATAGTAGGACATAGATTTTATTTTTTTCTTATGTTATTCTAATCTCATTTATTTTGCATCACATTCCCACTTACTCGCTGTTTTTGTATGGAATGCTCATGGATATGTACCAACTCACAGTTTTGTAATGAAATGTTCATGCATCTGTTACGAGTCACACTTTTGTCTATAAGACATACTTTCCCTTCTCAACCTTAGGGTTCATATTCTAATTGTGACAAGATATGAATGGAATCAGAAGAAAGTTCAATTCTTTTACCAAATTATACTAATAGTATATGACAGCTTCTTTTGCCATGAATTTCTTTTTTTGCAAAATTTGTATTTTTTATGTAGTTTAATTTAGATATATATAACTTCCGTGAGTGGATTCTTTCTGAGTGATTCTTTCCAAAAAGGAAAGGTACCTAATAGAAACTAGTCAAATGGTTTAGTTAATGATTGTGACTTATTTTTTGGTTTTGAATGTGTTGTGTTGTTTCACTTACTTATTTTTTTAATTGGAGAAAAAACTTGGTTGTATGTTATTGTTAATAATGTCTATTTAGGATAACGGAATGTAGGTGTTTTAGTATTTACTATCTATATCATGTTGCTCTGTTTTTTATTTAGTTTCTATAATTTAATTCTTTATTGGTTGAACTTGAGTCAAAGCACTATTTCTCTTATTTTTTTTATAGTTAATTTGGTACATGGTTTTGATGACATGTGACAGGAATGAAGTAGGGCTATCGGAATCTATAGGTGTTGTTTAATAGATAGGAAATTTATTGAGACATAGGAACTTTGCAAATATTAATTGTTTTATGTAAGACATATTTTTTTACATATGGTGATTTTTATCTTTTGAAACATGTTCACCTTTGTCACGCCGAAAGATATAAAGATCTGTTTTAATTATAAGGAAGAGATTAAAAAAATAGGGCGATATGGATTTGCATTTAATAAAATTTGTAATTAGATGCAATGTTGCATTGGTATATAAACCATTTTCAGTCTATTTCACAGGTCATATTTTTTAATTAAAAAAAACTTATAATTAAGCTTGGTTTTAGGGTTTAGTTTTGGGTAAATCGTATAATGAATAACTAATAATATATTTTTTGTGATTAAAATCATTATAAATTAATGATAAGTTAACGAAAAAACTAATATTTTCAAATACATAAAAACTGAATAATTAAAATATAAAAAAACAAAATTATTCATTTTAAATTATAAATTAAAATAATAAAAGGTAAAGGAGTCTAATACTGTAAAAAGGAAAGTGAATTGAAATAATTATTTTCTCAAAAACTATTTTATCTTCAAATACTTAAAAAAACATTCTAAATATCATTTTAGTTATTAAGAAATGTGATGCAATACATTTCATGATGCTCTTAGTGCGTTTTTATATGGATTGAAGTGATTTTGGACATTGCAAGAATGTTGTAGTTTGAAGAATTTAGATGTGTAGAAAGGATGTTGGACTGAAAATAATGTGAAAAGGTAAAAAATGATGTATACAAAGTCTTGCTTATAGTGTATGGGAAAGAATCATCTCCATATATAGGATATATATAGGATGACATGTGACTAGTGGTATGAAAAACATGCATAAGCACCACCTAAATTTACACATAAGTGCCACGTAAGCTAAAATAGGTGTTATATAAGCCAAAATAGGCATCACATAACCCTTGCAAGTGCTTATTCTATCTCTCTTAGGGTTAGGGTTTTTTAACTCAAAATTTGATGACAACCTAGTTTACTATTTTGACCAAAATATAAGGTTCAAACTTTAAATCCCTACGCTCCTTAACCCAAAATACAAAGCCAAAATAAATCATGCACTACTCTATACAATTTATATAAAATATTTAAAAAGAAAGATTTTCAATAAAACACTTTCCACAAAAAAGAAAGTCTTCTGAAAGATTTCTTCCTTCTCCATTCTCTTCATCACCTTCTTATGATTGGTTCAACTTATGGTCTCTCAAATAGTCTCCGTCAAAATGTAATGATCAAAGTTGAAGATTTAAGGATGGGGATAAAAATTCAAAGATTTTATGTTGATTTGATTGTAATATATATTAATTCATAATATAATCACAATTTCGCCTTTTTTGTATATCACACTCTTTGTTCCTTCTCTAGACTCGTGTAACAACTACATTGTACATATTTTTTGAATTAAAGCAGATCAAACAATTTAATTTTCAAATTCAAATTCTTTTGGCATCTGTCTATATCCTTACATGGTGACCTAGTTTTAGCTTCGAGATCGAGGTTTGGAGTTTTGGGTTTACAGTCTAAAGGTCATCAGAGTTTAAAGATCACGGATTAATGGCTCACCGGGTCACTAGGTCACCCACCGGGTCACCAAGTCACTTGGAAACCTTTTCACCTAGTCACCTCGTCAACATGTCACCAGGTCAACTAGTCACATGGTCATAAGGTCATAACTTCACCAGGTCACCTAGTCACAACTAGTTACTAAGTCACCAGCTTACCAAGTTACCTAGTCAACTAGTCATCAGGTCACCTGGACACCTGGTCATCAGGTCACCAAGACACTTGGTCATTAGGTCACCAAGCCACCAGGCCACCAAGTTACATAGTCAATAGGTCACTAGGTCAACAATGCATCTGGTTACCTAGTCACCATGTCACTTGGTCACATATCACCTAGTAACACAGTCTCCAAGTTACATGATCGCCTAGTCACTAGCATCTGGTTACCAGGTCACCATGTCTCTAGGTCATCTGATCGTCGAGTCATCAGGTCACCTGGTTCTCGGGTCACCAGATCACCTGGTCACGAGGTTACCAGATCACCTTATCACTAGGTCACCAGGTCAACAAGTCAACAGTTCACCCCGTCATCTGGTTACATAGTCAATGACTCACCTGGTCTCCTTATCACCAGGTATCCTAACCAACAGGTCGCCTGGTCAACTACTTGGCTACCACGCTACCACGTTAACACTTCACCAGGTCATCAGGTCACTTGGTCACGTGGTCATTAGGTTAGCTGGTTACCTGATCATCTAGTAATCAAGTCATTAGGTGACCATGTCACCAATGGCATGTGACCAAGTTACAAGGGTACTTGGTGACCTACTAGCTTATCATATTACCATGTGAGCTACCAGGTTTTCATATTACAAGGTGACCTATCAGTTTACAATTGAGGGTTAGAGGTTGATAGATGAGGGTTGGAGTAGCAGGTTGAGAGTTCAGGGTTCACGGTTGAGGGTTTTGGGTTTCACGTTTCGAGTATCAATATCGGGTTTAGGGATTCAGGTTGAGGGTTCTTAGGGTTTGGGGTTTAGGGTTTTTGTGACTTGGTGACTAGGTAACCTAGTGACCTGATGCCTTAGTGACCTAGTGACCAGGTGATCCTTTGAGCTTTAAACCTTGATGACATTTAAATCGTCGATCTGAATCTCCAAACCCCAATCTCAAAACTCGAAATTGGTAGCCAACTAATTTGATGACCATTGACCTGATGGTGACGTGGCAACCTGGTGGTGACCTGGCAACATGGTGGTGACCTGATGACCTGGTGGTGACCTGATGACCTAGTGACCAAGTGACTTGATGATCATGTGAACTGATAACAACCAAATAACTAGGTGACCTGGTCACCAGGTCATCAGGTGACATATCCGGTTATTAGGTGACAAACTAGGTCATTAGGTCACTTGATCACCCGGTTATTAAGGTCACAATTCACCAAGTCATCAGGTGACATATGGTCATCAATCTTATATACATGAACCTGTGTTTTTAGTTATAATTTATGATTATAAACATGAACCCGTGTTTTAAGTTATAATTTGATTATTGTTATACTATAATATTATATTTGATGAGCAAAAGTGTGAAAGTTTTTTTAAAATGGAGGGGTAAATGAAAGATTATAACAAGATAAAAGAAAATAATATAGATCATACAATAAGAGCAAAACAATAATCTTGAGACTTATATATAAGCGCATCCACTTATGAAGTAGCATTAAGAAATGGTATAAGGTAGTGAAATAAATTCATATAAAGATTGAATAAATAGATAAATAAATAATATAAAAAGGAGTGTGTAGTATAGGCCGGTGTCTATGAAGGTTTGTTGTGAGCAATGTGAAACAAAAATGTGACTAGAGAAAGGTGTTATGTAAATTTGTTTCGCATAAAGAAAAAGGATAAAAGCACCAACTTGACAAAACATAGTGTATATATTTTGTTAGTCAAGATTAGAGGAATATTCATATTTGTGTTATATTCATTATGTGAAGAAAACACCAAATAAAAAAAATCGACTGTTAGAAATGGAAGTATGATAAGTTCTTGGAAGAGAAAAAGAATATTAAGTCAAAAAAAATTTTGTAAGATAAAAGAGAAATTTTTATTTTATTTTTTAATTATCCATATTTATATTCAAAACCATTTTAACTATTTTATTTAGTTTTACTTTCAGTTATCGTCATTTTCTAAATCTTCTATACTTTTTTAAAATTAAAACAACTGGAAATACTTCATGTTATAATTTTACATTGTTTTATGAATTCAATATTAAACATATATTTATTGTACAAGTATATTTTCTAAACCTTTTATTTCTTTCTCTCTTTAATGTTTGTTTATTATTTTTTTCATTTTTTTTTGTATATTTTTAAAATCAATTATACTTTACTTTTTAATGTTTTACAACAAAATTGTTATTAGATGAAATTGAATGTTAAAACTTATAAGCATACATATCAATGTTTAAACAACTAATGTGAAAAATGTTTATTAAACATACATATCAATGTAAAATATATTTTTTAACTAATATAAAAAATATATGTTATAATATTTTTCTAACAAAACTAAAAGCAATATAATAAAAATGTAATCAATTAAATAATAATTATTGTATTTTACAATAGGAATGAGAAAGACAAGAAAAATTAAAAGAGTTTTTTTTTTCATTCATGAATGAAAAAGTACATTTAGTGATACAGTCTTCCAACTTTATCAACAAAAATTAGGAGTAAACTCAAAAAAAGTAATAGGTGTGTCCAAAAATAGAGACAATCTATATTTAACAAGAGTATCTACTATTGAATTAGTCTCTCTATACATATGATTTTAACAAATGTAATCAACTTTATGACCCATCTTAATTATGGAAGAGACAAGACTATAGAAAGAATGAGTTTGTTGAATGAATTCCTAGTTAATAAGTTAGATTGTTGTTTGATAATAGCTTTCAACAATCAAATTATTATATCACATTTGATATGGCTATTTCCATTCTAATCTTGATAGTAAATAATTCAACCTCTGCTGCTGAACCAACTCTTAAGCAGTAGAGAAGACAAAAAAAAAAGTCTACCTTCACAATCTCTAACAACACGTCATGCACTAGTCTTTTTTCCATCAAAAGTAAAAATTGCATCATAGTTAATCTTAAGAAATCTTTTAGGAAGTGGTATCCAACAAATTAATTTTCCAGAACTTGGATTGTCTCTAAAAAAATGTTTGTTTATCGATTCATTATAATATGTAATAATACAAAAAACAAAAACAAAAGTTTGTTGATTATCTAAAGATATGTATTTGCATGTTAATAAGAAGGCTAGAAAGAATAAAAAAGAAACATACCTTGCCATTATTATTGGCATCAACCCACTAATGTAAATTTGAACATTTAACGTCATTTGTACAATTACCATTTATCCAAAACTGACAGGCAATAAGTGGTTATGTTCGCGTTACCTCTGCCATCAAAATCTTCTAAAAACATGATTATGTAGTCTTCTTAAGTATGGGGAGAAGTGTTTATAACAGGTATTATATTGAAGCGTAGTCTCTTTGTTATGTTCAGACTTCTTATATAGATTATCTTTTTAGTAAAAGATAAAAAAATAGAAATAAAATAAAAGATAAAAAGAATTAAAATAAAGATATAATAATAGAGTTAAAAATAAAAATGAGGGATAAAAATTAAAAAAAAAGATATAAAATATAAAAAGTAAAGATAAAGAGTAAAATAGGAAGACAAGAATGAAAACAAGAAGATAAAGAAAAAGAATACCAAACTTTAAATTAAAAAAAAAATCAGCTAACGGTTATTATAAAATTTATTTATTTATTTTTATTATGTAGAGATTTTCTGTTATCTTAATCAAAGTTATCTTAAAACAAACTCAACTTAATTTTTTAACTAATATAAAAAGTATATTTTATAATATTGTCTATCCAAATAAATAAAAGCAATATAATAAGAATGTAATCAATTAAGTAATTAAATATTGTACTCTACAAAGAAGAAGACAAAACAAATTAAAAGATTTTCTTTCATTCATGAAAAATACATTTAACAAGAATACACTCTTCCAACTTTATCAACACATAAAGATAAAACAAGGAAATTAGGAATAAACTCAGAGAAAGTAACATATATTTCCAAAGATAAAGACAATCCATATTTAGTAAGAGTATCTGTTACTGAATTAATTTTTCTAAACACATTATTTTAACAAAGGTAATCAACTTTGTGACCCATCTCAATTATGGAAGAGACAATACCATAAAAAGGATGAGCTTGTTGGATGAGTCTCCAATTAATAAGTTAGTCTGTTGTTTGAGAATCGTTTTCAACAATCAAATTATCATATCTCATTGATATAACTATTTCGATTTTAATATTGATAGCAAATAATTCTGCCTCTGCTGAACCAACTCTTAAGGCAGTAGAGAAGGCAAAAAGAAATTCACCCTCACAATCTCTAACTTTATATATATATATATATATACCTATCCTTTTACATAAGTATGACATAGGTTGGATATAGAACATGATACAATATCCAAATATTGTAGGTTATTTAATAATTGTTAATATTATGGGTAGGTATCTTATGTTATTGGAATTCAAATTTCATTATGGAGGACAATCTTTTAAGATTTGGTGTAGACACCATTTTATTATAAGGTTTGATTTAGTATCTAATATCTACTAGGAACTAAATTGTCTAGTGTTTGAGATTAGGTTATAATTGATTAAAGAATTGACTAATAATCTTAACTCATCTATTAGTGAAAAAATAGGAATGAGTAATTTTGTGAGTTTATATTAATTAATAATAGAAAAGAAAAAAAAATATTTGTATTAAATGAGAGTGAAGATTATTGAGACTTAACCCTAACAATTATATCTTATTATTATTATTATTATTTTCTGCATTCAAGTACTTATAAAAACATAAATAAATTATTCTTTTAATTATTTTTATTTTTTGCATTATCACCAATTCATGGAATTATTCTTAAATCTAAATTTATTATAAACATTTAAATTATTGTGTATTACATAAATTATTTATTTGACAAGTATCACTTGTTGCATTGTCATATAAAATTTAGAATAAGAAATAAAATCATATAAAAATTGAATAAATAAATAATATAAAAATAGCGTGCAGTATACGTCAATGTCTATGAAGGTTTGTTAACGTCACCAGAGAAAAGTTTTCTATAAATTTGTTTGAAAAAAAAAGAAGAAAAGGGATAAAAGCAACAACTTGGCAAATACATTATATATGAAGAAAAATAATTCAAAACTAAAATTTCTTCCATGATTCACAGTTAATTTTAACAAATATTTTAGGAGATGGTATCCAATAAATTATTCTTCCAGAACTTGGATTATCTTTCTAAAAAAAATTATTTATTAATTTATTATAAGATATAATAATATAAAAGATAAATAAAAAATAAATAAAAGTTTGTTTATTATGTCTAATAGATAATGCTAAAGCAAATTAGTAAAAAGAATTAAGAGAAGTCTACCTTACCATTATTGGTGTCAATCCAATGAAAATTTGGACATTTATTATCATTTACACAATTATAGTTTATCCAGTACTTGTAGTTGAAGGTAATTTTTGAAGGGTTCTAATTTCTACCTCTATGGTCAACTTTTTAAAAATTACATTCTTTGATCTCCTTCAATATAAAAGGAGTGTTTACAATAAACATTATATTAAATTATGAGTTTGCATTTAGTTTCTTATATAGATTTTTAAATATTTTATCTTGAATAAAATAAAATAAAAGATAATAAAAATTAAAATAAAGATAGAATTAAAAACAAAAATAAAAATAAGCTATAAATAATAAATCTAACTCTATACTAAAAAATCACTATCAAAACAGACAGTTATTATAAAATTTATTTATTTATTTATTTTTATTATACAGAGATTTTGTATTAACTTAATCAATATTACTTTTCAAAAAAATCTAAAATAATATTTTAGAATTTATTCGTTGCTTCATTTATTAAAAAAATAAATAAAAGATAAGTAAAACTCTAAAATAAGTTTTTAAAAATAATAAAATCTAAAAACTTAAAATATTATGGTTTTAAAATACAGTTATCAAACACGTCAAACTAACAATTTGGTTGTTCTGAAAAAACATATCATCTAAAAAATATTTACATTTCTCACATCTTGAATAATAAAATTATTATTTAAAATTTTATAAATATAATTATTTTGTACAATAATTCTCATGTATTATTCATGTTCTTTTATTTTATTTCTCAAACTATACTCTAAAAATATTTAAGTTAGCTAACTTTATATATATATATATATATATATATATATATATATATAATATCTTTTATAAAAAGAAAGACAATTATTTTCAAGGCTAAGTTAATTTTACATATTTAATTAAAGATAGTAATTTTAAGATAAACACTTTAAGATGTTAGTACATTTCCTTTCACATAATTTATAATTTAGTATTGACTCAAATTTTGTTTCATAAACTATTTTTTAATTTTATTCTATATTTTTTTAATAGGTTATAAATTAAACATATTTAAGATCTAAATTGATTATTAAGTTGTACATTTATTTTTGTCTGGAGAAAATAATAATTTTTTTATTTTATTTTGTGGATTGGTGGTATAAAGAAGTAGAGAGACTGAGGAAGAAGACAGGAGAAGAGAGATGATGTTCTCTTCTACATGCTTCACTTCACTTTCTCCATTTTTTTCATCTTCTCTCATCAAAACCACCAAACCATCACCAAGTAAGTTTAAGTTTACTCTGTTACTGCACCACTTCCTAATTTCATTTATTCTCCAACACATTGTCAATCACCACCTAACATAATTTTATAGAATATTCAGTTTTGTCTATTACACGCAATCTCCCTTTTTGAATTGTCTTTTTTATAATTCATATTGTAATTGTGAGAAGGGTATGTAATAAACTGAAGAAAGTTCGATTTTCTTAACAAATTATAATAATCCTATGACAGCTTCTTTTGCCATGATTTTTTTTGCAAAAATTGTATTTTGGTTTGAGTTATGTAATTTAATAGAGATTTGTATAACTTGATGAAAAATAATTGTGGTTTCTAAGTTTATAGTTCTTGTTTAGAGTTCAGCATGAGCATGAGTGAGGATCCTGTTCGTGAGTGGATTCTTTCGGAAGGGAAAGCTACAAAGATAACCAAAATTAGCCCTGTTGGTGGTGGCTGTATCAATCTTGCTAATCGCTATGATACTGATGCTGGTTCCTTCTTTGTTAAAACAAACAGGTATGGCATATGCGAGATTGAATCTTCTGTTTTTGGTTTAGTGGTTAAGTTAATGAGTTGTGTGATTTATTTTGGGTTTTGAATGTGTTGTGTTGTTTCAAATATTTTGAATTGGAGCAATAGCTTCACTCCTTTGCTTTTTATATATGACAAGTTCTATGTGACTGAGAGTTGAAACTCTATATCAGGAGTATTGGACCATCCATGTTTGAAGGAGAGGCTCTTGGTTTAGGAGCTATGTATGAAACCAGGACTATATGTGTACCTAAGCCGTATAAGGTGAGAATACTTAAGATATGTTTGTGACTGTTAGTGTTTAGTATTTACTATCTATATCATGCTGGAGCGAGCTTGAGTTGACTTGTTGCTAGGAGTTGTAGTTTGGACCGCTGCCTACTGGTGGTTCTTTCATCATCATGGAATTCATACAATTTGGTGCGTCTAGAGGCTATCAGGTGAGAAACCTAGAAATTGCTTCTAATTAGGAAAGTGTATGCTCCTTAATTGTAATTTGGTGCTTCTTAGTCTGAACTAGGGAGGAAGCTTGCTGAAATGCATAAAGCTGGAAAGTCCACTAAAGGCTATGGTTTCGATGTTGATAACACTATTGGCAGGTTTAATGCACCTTCTTCATGAAAATGATTATGGTTGTTGTAAATGTTATTGTTACCATTTATCAGTTATCATCTTTTGTTTGTTATTGATTTCTTAGAATGTAATGTATATTATGCTGTAGCACTCCACAAATAAACACCTGGTCATCAGATTGGGTTCAATTTTATGGAGAGCATAGATTGGGTTACCAGTTGAAGTTATTATTGGACCGATTCGGTGACAGAGCCATTTATGAAAAAGGTCAATCTGTTCTGATACTACTGTTCTTCCCACTGATTAATTGTAGCTGTACATGACGTTTTATCCATGAGAGTCTCTTTAGATGATTTTTTCCATATGTTCTTCTAGGAAGAAAGAGAAGAAAATAAATTTGACTTAGCTAAACTTAGTTTATGCACACATTAAAAATAAAAAAAATGGAGAAATATATTAGAGAACTATGCAAATTAATTCATGCATGAGTTAATTTTAACTTGTGAAGAAGTTAATTTTCGTTTTTTTCTTTTTTCTAAAACGAGTTTAGAGAGAAACTTATCCAAACAGATCCATAATCAGAATGAAAAAACAAGCAGGTCAATAGAACTTGAACAGACAGATTGGATATATGAAAGGTACACCAAGATCATTCACAAAGGGAGAATAGGAAGTTCTTCTTTTCTTATGGATAGTTGTATATATTTTGACCTTTCATTTAGTGACCATTTCCTGATTTCACCATTCTTCTCAGAGTAACAGTAGAACAAATGTCTTTGAGAATCTAAGTAAGAATGTAGTACCTTGAGGGAAGAAATTATCAAGGCATTCTAAACATTTAATTTAATCTAGGATCTATATCTTGAGTAGGAAATATATTTATCGAAAAAATACTACATAAGAAACTAAGTACAACTAAGCACAATTAGCTATGCTACTCAAACTTTCCATTTGTTCATGATTTCTGTTCATTACAATTTTCATTCTTTACTAGTATTAACATATAATGTTGTCTTTGTATTGATACTCCCAAAATGACTCCATACATATTGCTTGGCTTGTTCTATAGGACAGAGACTAGTGAAAAGCATGGGACGGCTATTTGCCAACGTGGAGATAGAACCATGCTTACTACATGGAGACCTCTGGAGTGGAAACATTAGCTCTAACAAGAATGGAGAGCCTGTCATATTGGACCCTGCATGCTATTGTAAGTCAAGCATTTACAAAAAAGGTGTTGTATGACAGAATTTTGGAACCAGATTAACAGTTGAAATTCATGTCAGGGATAATTTAACTCACAAAAATACAACAACAGAAGACTTGTATAGGAACACACAAAAGCACAAAGGAAAACTAAGAGGGTATTGTCTTGTTTGAATTCAGAAAATTGTGACTTTTGATATATGTGACTCACAATATAATTGCCTGTCAAAATAGTTGAAATATTATACAAATTGCTGAAACTTGGTGAAGAGTAGACTTCTAAATGAGTTGTAATGCCATGTCTCCCGGTGAACTTTTTCAAAGCCATTTTATTACTATGCATGGCCCAAAATTTTAGCCTAATTTAATATTTTATCTAACACATTTTGGAAGACCTTTATTGAGTTAAGGATTGGAAGTTGGAAGCACAGCTAAATTAAGTTGCATCCCCAGAATTATTAGGTGCCAGCTAGGTCTTCTAAATTTTTCCATAGTGGGGCTAATGCAAATATGTAATGTAAGACTATAATAATTATGCCAGCTTTGGTAAAAAAAGGGGCTGAAAGTTGTGGCTACTGTTGTTTTATTCTGCAGATGGACACAATGAAGCAGAATTTGGTATGTCTTGGTGTGCAGGCTTTGGAGGCTCATTCTATGATTCTTATTTTAAGGTAACACTGTATAATGATATATGATATAAAAGATTCATAATTATCTTACACCACACTTTCTCTCATTGTGGATTTCTTTCTGTTTTTGTTGTTCTTTTCTATTGGAAAGTGTCTAATTAGTGTCTGGATTCTTTGTAAATAGACAGCCATAATCATATAATTATGGTTAGATGAAAATTTGAGATTCGTGTAATTATTACATTGATTCTACATTGTAGAGCCTCCACTGTGTATTTCAAAAACTCCAGAATTAGTTACATGTCTCTCTTGACATTATTTAGAGTCTCAAGTTTGCCCAGTGGACTCACTGTCTGCTGATGTTTTCCTTTTTCCTGGTAATTGTGTTTCCACTCAAGTTCCGAGTCCCCACATTTGTGTCTGCAAGTTGACACTCTTACTACCTTAGTTGTGTATGTCACTTGTAAGTTCAATCCAAATTTTATCCTGTGGTAAACCTCTTAAACTAAACCAACCACAATATGTGGCTTTTTTTATCTGTATTTGTTGATATCAGATGAGATTATATTAAACAAAATAAATAAAGCTTCCAGCAATGTTTCTCAGTCGAACCAAATTGCGTTTTGTCAATTAACATCTATCAAAGTTAGTTATATGTTTCCTTTGTGAACTTTCCCTCAATAAAATGAATATGTATTTAGCTTCCCAATCAAACTAGTTTCTCGATATAATTGCCATGTTTCAAAGAAACACGACCTTTGTATTGGTTTGGCATGTGAAATGTTGGTTCCATAACAATATTTTTATACTGGAAAAAAACCAACATTTTTCTGATAACAATTTCAAATGATCTCTTCAGGTGATGCCTAAACAACCAGGCTTTGAGGAGAGGAGAGACCTTTATATGCTGTATCACTATTTAAATCATTATAATCTCTTTGGTTCTGGATATCGATCATCTGCCATGTCTATAATTGATGATTATCTTGCATTTTTAAGTGCTTAGGATTAATTAGTGCCTAAATAAGTGATTTAATTAATGATGATTTAAAATCATCATTGTCTTGCAGAATGAGATTGTACATTTGTCTACTTTACATTTCCCCAATCACCTCATTCAGTGAAAAGGAGATATTCATGTATTGTATATTCCTTGTCTTTCTTTTATGTCCCTTGGTCCTTGATTCTGCAGTCTGCAGTATTTTAAAACTATTGTGCATGTTCTATATAATGCTGTGCAAAAGAGACTTATAATTATTTTAATAAAATATGATGCAAATGTTCTGGTGAATACTTTTGACTATGTTAATAAACAGGCCAACAAGCTCTCAAGTTGCTCTTGAGTTGAGATTAGCCCTTATTCTCAAGGTGCCTGTGTTATGTACCCATATAGTTTTTCCTAACACTCCCATAATTTGAAAGTATCTTGTTATTAAATAATCAAAGTGTTCTTGTCATACACCTTCTAATCAATCCAAATATGTTATATATTGTCTAATATGAAATATAGTTATGGAAAGGTTATTTTGGATTAATCAGTAAACTATCATTAGCTAAGACAATAAGTATAAGCTTTCGGAAACAACAAAGTCGAAATCTGTTTTTGGATGCACTCTTGAAGATATTCGGCATATTTTGAAAGGATGAGATTTTTTTTATTTAAATAATGAACAATAATATTTTAGTAAATACTAAATGTCATGCTATAAAGAAGATGTATAAAACAAAATTAATAGAACCTAAGTAATGATGAGAGTCTAAATGTTTACCTAAAATTATGGTGCATCTTTCTTAGAGCTTGGAAAAAGTGACTCAAAATCACAATATAATTTGAACTGCTCCATAATAAGAACTGGAATTTTCTTTTGAAGTGTTGTGTCTACCTCGTGGCTTCTACATGCGACTTGTGAGATTGATTTAAAACGTTAATATATCCTTCAGTGTTTTGTCCTCATATTTATGGCCAGGTTTTAGTTCTAACAATGGCAAAAGAGAATAACATGTCTACCCTAAACGGAAGGTAAGTTTGGTGGTCTTTCATGTATATGTTGATACTCTCTTCCTTTGAATTCTGGTAGTGTTTCATCATATAACTTCAAAATTTTGTATGCACTGGGCGTGTTAGAAAAATCTAAATTGCTTATACTTTAAATATTTGAATTATAGAGTTTAAAAATGTTTTAGATGGTAAAAACTAAAATATATTTCCGAATTCAGAAATATATTTTTTTAATTCTAAATTATAAATAAATTTTGGATTATGAAATATAAAATAATTTTTGAATTATACAGTTTAAAATATATTTTTTACTTCTAAATTATAAATAAATTTTGGATTATAAATCTGAAATTTTTCATACAACTATGGAGGAGCAAAAGGAAAGTATGGGCTGCTTAATGAAACTGTCGTATTTATAAGTTTATCTCACGAGCATAATCTGGTACTTAAATTTAAATTTAAAGTTTAATAAGGATTTTTACTAATTTATTAAATTGTAAAATTATTAGTTAAAAACCGTTATACTAATTTATTAAATTGTAAAATTATAAGTGTCAGATGAAATAAAGATAAAAATAATATCTAAAAGAAGTAATAAAAGACAGAATGGAATAATAAATATCCAGGTAAAACCAAGTAAAACGAATATTTGTAAACATTCAGAAAAAAATAAAATACAGGTCAGAAACCCAAATCCTCATTTGAAATAGCTTTTCACTAAACGCTTCAAGATAATAAAAACAAGTTTGTCATTAGAGATAATTAATATGGTCAAGCAAACATTACAGTTAGTCAAGGCCAGAAATTCTTCAACATACTCAAATGAAGATCAGTATATGACTGCTTCTTCCTCCACCTCCATAGCTTCTTCAAGCATCTCCATAAATTTCTACATTTCCAAAAACACACGTATGAAAAATACTTCAATAACCTTAGGTAAGTAAGGGAATGTGTTGAATCTATATTCAGATTCTGTAATTCAAAAAATTACCCTACGGTTAATCTGAAATTATAACTTCCAAGAAAAAAAAAATTCTTTTGCAATCTCGGCAATTGCTCTGCACCCTCACATTTGCTTCATGCATCTCATAATTATAAAGAAGGCTTCTCGAACAGTCTATGATGAGTGGGAGGTAAGTGACTTTTGTTTTCGTATTATGTAAAGAATACAGAATAGGTATAAGATTGTTGTAGTATTCGTATTCTGAAAATGAGTTCTGAAAAACAAATTTTAGAATGGGTTATGAGATGTATGAAATATCTTACGAATTTTGTCCTCACACCCCTCTTCTGTAAATCGTTTTTCATAATACAAAAACCTCTTACGAAAAAATGTTTTTATAATACAAAAAACTTAGGTAAAACATTTTTCATAATATAAAAACATCTTACAAAAAAATATTTTTTATAATACAAAATCTTCTTACAAAATATATTTTCTTTTATTAAAAAACCTCTTATAAAAAATGTTTTTTCATAAAGCATTTCACACCCCTCAACCCAGTCTTTTCTGGAAAACGTTTTCCGAAGTACACATTTTGATAGAGTGCAAAAAGCAAATATGGAGATGCAAGAACCAAATGTGGAGGTGCAAGGATTTTAATCTGGAATAGTGTCCAGATCTACCAAAAATCATCTTACCTTCCACCCGTTCACTTTCCCTCAACGATGAGGATAAGTATATTCATTGAGAGCAGAACAATGGCAGTTAAAGAGGTGCGATGCCGACGGTACCCTTAACGACGACAATAATATTGGTAACAACAATTCAGAAATATAGAGGTGAAAGATGATATGAGTGAGGGTGATTGAGGCCTTTAATATATTCATTTAAAGACATTTCAGTCTTTTTACACTTTTTACATTTTCTATGAAGATGCAGAAAGAAACTATAGACGTGGAGGAAGAAGCCGTCTCCCTATAACTTCTCATAAGATACAATTCTAATTCCAAAAGTTAAAAATAAAAAATAAAAACAACAAATCTTCATATAAACTCTATTTTCTTTAGTCCTCCACAAAGCCCTCCACAGCTTCAAGCAACAGATTACTCAGCAATTCTCTACACAAGTCAACAGAAAGAAAAGGATAAGAAAGGAGAACAGCCTAAATGACAAAAGGAACCAAAGAAAATGTAATATCATGAAGATACATGCATATATTTCATACCAGGGATTATACATTGCTAAGCAGATCTTTAAATCCTCATCACTAAACTTTTGAGTTCCCTTTAGGGGATACAAAATTTCATCTGCTTTGGCCCCAGAAATGCCATGTTCTTTTTCATCTGATGGTAGAAGAGGAACGGGAAGCAGTGGTGGAAATTGTTGGCTCATGTCCTTGGATGACACGGATGAAAAATCCATTTCACTTTGTACTGAAAGATCATCCACACAATAAATACTAGAGTCCTCAACGAAAACTTTTCCATCCATAGCATTTTCAGCCCTTTGGTCCCCACTAACATTGTTTATAAATTCACCAGGGCCAGATGTGCAGCGTGCAACACCATATGGTTCCCGCTGAGGATAGAATTGATTTTGCCCAGAAGTAGATGTCTGATTACTTGAATTTAGCAAATCAAGTAAAGGGTTATGTAGAGAATGCCGATGCATGCAATCACAGATATGAATATGACGGTTGTGCAATTGACGCCTTTTCCTTCTGTCATTGTCAGTCTGAAACAGATGCTGCAATCCCATATTCAAAGCAGATGAATGTATATTGTTGTGCTGTTGAATTGGATTAGCTTGTTCCAAATATTGCTGAAATAGATAAATATACATGTAGGTTATGATTCACATACAACATGATAATGCTCAAACAAGTGGAGACTAACTTGCAGTCTGTTGAAATAATTACTAGGGCTGCAGTCAGCTAAAACATATAGGAATCTAAAAAGATAAGTTGCAAATCTAGAAAGAGAGTATGCTTCTGTCATTGAATATTGAATGGAGAAAAAGGAAAGGAGAAAATGCTGTCATCCCCAAAAGACTCCCCTTCAAAGATTTGTACAAGAGAGAAAATGCGAAGAAACATGAAGGCCTTTCCCTATTATATCTCCTTACTATTGCTGATAATTTTGCAACTATAATCCCTGACAAATTCTATGAATACTTTGTAACTAACTATAACTTCCTCACTTCCTGAATACAATCAATATTGAAACAAAATTCCGAACTATAGTATTTAGTTCATAAAACTAGGAAATGATATAAAACTGAAACCACATTGCTGACTTTTAATAAGCACAACAAACTTTCAGGTATAGTCTGCCTATTTTGAAACACTTTGATGCAGCAGTAATGTTGCTGTCATATGACTTGGTGATCATGGATTCAATAACAGAAACAAACTCTTCAGTCACAGGCCATGGTATAAGACTGCATACGTAAAAGGGAATTTCTAGAAAAGTGTTAAATAAGGATACATGCACCCTTGAAAATAACAAACCTGGAAATGGCTTTCAACGTTCCGTGTTGCAAGTCCTGGCACATTCCTAAGCTGGTTTCTTTGATTTGGTGGAGCTTTTCATAAGACAGCAAGTGTTACTCTTATAGCTGGCAGCTAAGGAGAAATGACAAATAAATAAATAAAATGAAATCCAAACTTACCACTGGTGGCCAAGTCAACACCTCCGAAGAATTTCATATGTGAATCATAAGTCCGGCTAAGCTTTTTCCTACCCAGCATTAATGATTCACTTTGATTTCCCCATATATTAGGTCTATGTTCTCCAATTCTTAATCTTTGGGGAGTCTGCCCTCTTGTGTTCATTAATGACTGATATTCTCTATTGTTGTTTACAATAATTTCCTGTGATTGAAGCCCCCCAAAGCCCTTTACATCTCCAGTTACTACTCTTCCATCTTCTATCCTCCATAATACATATTTCCAGAGATTGCTTAGATCTGAAATCTTAAGTGGTTTTCGAAAAGACAATTTAGATCCAAACAGCGCTGTGGGAGTGGTAGCAGTCATAACTACAGAAACAATGAACAGACAGTGTCAGTTGAAGATTGAAATCATGAATGACATTTGTGGTTACAAGTAAAACAAGCCAAAGATAATTTGAGAACTTAACGGAAATATGGCATGGCTGATAATTCTCTTATTTTCTGAGTCAGCAAACCTATTTCCATGTCAGGTAAGTGAACATCAACAAGTGCAAGGTTAAGTTCATCCCTCTTCTCTTCAACAATGGATAATGCCTCAGAAGCAAGTGAAGCAGTCACAGCTAGTAGTACAAGAAAGTAGGAAATGTTTAAAAATAAATCAATCCAAAACAATAATTATATACTGTGAAGTTCATTCACTATGCCCCAACTAATAAAATTAAAAACAACTATTTTATCTACACTACAATATATAATCAAATCATACGATAATATCCCAAGAGAAAGATCCATGCACGCACAATTTATATGCATAGTCAGGGGCAGAGTAAAGTTTTCCGGAAATTTTTTGTCCACTTCATTGTATTTTTATAAGCATTATTTTTTAGCTAAACTTTTATACTAATTGTGTGATTACAATCGTAGTTGTGGATGTTGGAACTAAGTCATATTGGAGGCTGTCTAATCCCTCAAACATTTTAAGGTTTGATAACAAAACAGGCTCAAAGAAAATTGTGCCCAAAATGAAATGCTTTCATAAGACAGGAACTAGCATCCTATAGGAGAAACTAAACAGATCCAAGAATTGTTTTTAAACTTGTGTCCAAAGCGTTATCACACAACTTAGGTTATGACAATTCAGTATTATATGATATTGATAACATTAAAAGAAAGCGTCTAAGTATATGTTATCTTCGTGCTTATGTTACATATATTTAGCATTGCTATGTTTGCTCCATCATATAATTTTTTTTATCAGTTGAAGCAAATCTACCTATCATCTGACAAACCAAAAATGCAATTCGAGTCTAATTCTTGCAAAACAGATGTTGACTATGACATGGTTGTTGCAGTATTAAGTAGTGGAAACAAGCTCTGCCCTTCAACAGATACTCAAACACTCTCTCCCTTTTGCACAAGATACCACATCAAAATCACTTTTGTTATTTCAAGAAAAGCACAAATATTGTTGATCCCAACTATCCTCTTTTCCAATGGTATAAAAGGATGACGGGACATCTTTTGGTTCACATGAGGTTACTAACCCACTATGGTAGAAATAGTTAGAAAACTCACCCTGGTCGGCTAGGCCAAGGATATTAAGTAAACCTCTTACTCTTAAGAGAGAGCTTAGAAGAAATAAGCATAAAACTTATATTAAAAATCATTATTTTCAACTTTTGTCAAAGGAAATACATGGGTATATATTTATAATAGTAGGGGAGGCACCCTAACTTTGGCATATACACATGCTCCTCCTACATCATTCTTCCCAAGTTAGGAAAAGCTCAGAGTTTTCTTCTACCAACAAGATTACTAACCCCACTATGATGATACACCAAATGTAGCACAATAAGACACTTGTAAAATAAAAAAGAAAGAATAGATATTACCAGGAACTTCACAGCAGACGAACCACACTAACTCACTATGGTGAAAATAGCCAGGAAACCCACCTTGGTTGGCCAAGCCAAGGATATTAGCTAAACCTCTTACTCTTAAAAAGAGCTTAGAGAAAAAAAGCATAAAGCTTATGCTAAAAATCACTTTATTCAACTTGTGTCAAAAGGAGTATATGGGTACATATTTATAGTAGTAAGGGAGGGGGAAGCTATCTTAAACTTTTCTATGTGGGATTTGTAAGACACCCTATCTTTGACATATACACATACTCTTGCATCAAAGGGAATCTCATAAGATCAAGAATAGGAGAAGAGAACAAAACATTTGTTAGCAATCAGCTTTTGATTAACGGAACCCTTTTTGGGTTCAAGGAGAATTGGATGTGACTCAGGTTAAGTGTACTAGTATAAAAGAAGTCAAATTTTGTGCTTGATTTTTCTTACAGTTTTTTAGAACCCCTGAATGCAGTCCTTAGCACTTTCTGAACATATATTTGTTCTGAAAAAGCTGTTAAGTTTCATCTCTACACTAACACATTATTCAAAACCCCTTCTAGTGTTTTCTTTCCATTTCAGTTGGACTTCCAAAACCTTAATATTGTATTTACAAATGCAAAATCTTAAAACCGTATTTACAAATGCAGTTGCAAACCACAATTTAAAATCTTGACCAGCCCAGTTGAAACAATCTACTAATCTAGTCCTCCTTTGTATTAAACAATAAAGAGTGAATCATACTCACAACACTTATGTTTTGTTGATATTGAGTGTGACACTCCTTTTTCTGAACTTTCAAAACACTCCTTAATTGATTGATTTTTGTTAGAGTTCACCCCTAGCCTTGAAACGGCATTCGTTATGTAAAGAGAAAAGGAAACATGATTGCTATGTCTTGTGTTATTGTTTTTTTTTTTTTCTCTTTTCAAAATTGCCTCCATCCCTTCCTTAGTCAGTTTCCAAAAAAACAGAACATCAAATATCATAAAAATGGAAGACAAGTGAGAGTTTTCCACATTTGCATCTCCCATCTTCCATGGCCATTTCATCTTCCCACAAAAAAAAACCCTTTGAACTCCCAAGCTCCAAGCTCATAAATTTCAAACTCTACTAAACCGATTTCATTACCGGAAACCATAATTTCAAGTTTCCATTTCCCTTGAATCTACAATGCATCTTCTTACCTCCATTCACCACTTTCAATGCTTCTTCCACTTAAACCTTCCCTGTAACAACACGTGTAATAACAACACTACCATGAGTTCTCTCTTCTCATTAGAAAACCTTCCATGACCACCTAGAATTCCAACCCCTGCCACTGTCACCGCCACCGATCTCAAAACCCCAATTTTTCGTCCCTCAACTTCTTTTGCGATGGACCCCCAACAACCCAACGAACAACTCAAGCTCCAAGTTCAACCAAATCTTCCAGCAGTTTCAAAATCATACCATTCCATGCCCCAGGCCACAGCAGTTCCAAGCAGTGTCGTTTCAAACCCCAAGTTGTGCATAGAACCCAAAACAATTTTCTGATCGCTTTTCCCCTCTTATCAAACCTTAGCTCTCAATTCTCACACATCCAATTTCAAAAATTACATATTGTTTACGGATCAAGTGAGATATTTATTTGGTTACTTGAATTTCCAGGCAACCTAGTGAGTCACACACATCTCATTCCAAAAATGACATATTGCTTAAGGGTTAAGTCAGAGGGCTTATTTGGTTACAGAATCGCATAGAGAAGTGGTAGTGAGTGAGAACTAGCTTCCATGACCAGTCGGGCTGGGCTTCACTCAAAGAGGCACTCCAAATCCAGTGACCACCAGAGAAAAATAGTGAACAGCAGCGGCCGATGGTGGCCAGAGACAGTAGGCAGGGCCAGAGACAGTAGGCAGCGGCAGTAAATGCTGTCTCACCAGACAAGACAAGCAGAATGGGATCAACCCGCTTTGATACCAACTTAAAGCGAAAAAATGTTTAAGAGATCTTAACTTGGATCTCACTCTTTATTAATATGTTCATATATTTATAAGGATTAGATGCTTCCGCAGAAGCTTAAGGAAAGAGAAAAAAGAAACCCCTAGGACACTAAGTTACATATAAATAAAACAGAAAACAGCTTTTTGCACAAAAGATAATATAAACTAATCTAACAGATAGATTGGTCATTGAACATCAAAATAAAACGACAACTTAGTGTAGTTAAATGAAGTGGATAAAAGTATTGTCAAACACCAGAGGAGTCTCAAAAGTACTATCAACAAAACTAACAAAACACAACGGGTGTGAATGTGGTTCACCAAACAATGAACATTGTTGACAGACAGCTCAGAGATTATGAATGTGATTAGTTTATCGTCACTTGACTCACAACAAATAATCATACTGAATTTTCAAAGTTAATATATGGCAGGCATCATTGTGGAACATCTGAAATTGAGGTTGCAAAAATTTCAATGCAATTAAACAGTATATAAGCCACATATATATAAAAGAAAAATAAATTTTAGCTTCTAGAAATATGTGTTCACTGCTACTTACCTTCATATCCAAGGGTATGAAGCATTTTTGACACAGCTGTACGGTATCTCAAGTTGCTATCTACCACCAAAACTTTCAAACCCAGTAGTGGACAATAGTATTTCCTCGAATCAACTGATTGGAACTTGTATGTGTCCATTTTAGAGAGTACAATACAGGAAGTATATCTGGGTCAAAAAATTGTTTGAGTGAGAACAAGAAAGGAGATTTTACATGTATACGTATCACATTAACCAACTATATTGTTTATAAAGCATTTTGAGCAATAAGTTCTTTACTGTATAACCTTAATCAAGCTGTTTTCTCCTCCTAATCACAAAAATCTCACAACATTCTGAACCCTCTAACCAACTCTAATGTCTAGCCCAAAACTTTCATACCCGGTACAGGACAATAGTATTTCATTGAATCAACTGATTGGAACTTTCCATATTAGAGAGTATAATACAGGAAGTATAACTGGGTAAAAAAGATGTTGAGTGAGAGCAAGAAAGGAGATTTTACATTTAAACATATCACATTAATCTACTATATTATTTATAGAGTTTTTAGAAATGAGCTCTTAATTGTATAACATTAATCAAGCTGTTTTATCCTCCTCACAACAAAAAATCCCTCACAACATTGTGAACTCTCTAACCAACTCTACGAAGGAGACAAAAAATAGTTGAGATCCCCGTAGCTGATGTGAGCATCGAGTGATGGTGGATGCAAAAAACATGAGGTGGGAATAAGTAGTGATTCCTAGAAGACTTCCAAAAATGACAAATGCATGAATTGAATACACATCGGAATAAGAGGGATCCAGAGACTGTGTAAGGATAAAACTGTACTGTTGAGGATGACTTCAAATATATTTTATTGGTCTACCTAAATTACAACCCTTGATCTTGTATTTACAATTACATTATGAAGTAATATAGTGAATTAAAAACAAGTATGATCTCCCACATTGCCTTTCAAGTTGTCATAGCACTTGAAATCTTTTGCACTAATGTATAAGCAGGCCAATCCTAAGGAAATGACAAAAAATCATACCAAAAAAACTGTAAATGAAAAAAAAAACAAATTTTTAATTCGATCTTGCATTCAATCTTGAAACCAACCGAAATTTCTACGCATATAGATAATTTTATTCATGAAATTAGCATACATCCATGCCCCTTTTTTATTAAAAGCAAGTATGCAATAGCATCACTATGCTATCTACTACCTAACTAGATTGGTACCCCAATATAACATCAATCATCTGCAACATATTAGATATTATTAAAAGAAAAATAATATATATACATGATTAGGGGTGTGGGAAACCAAACCCATCAACAAAAACTAAAAAACCTATAAAAAGGTAAATGATGTGTCCCTAGAAATATCAATACTAAGAAAGAAGGCATAACATGCCCTCTCTCTATATATATGTAAACTTTCAAACCCATCTCCTTAAGCTGGGTCATAAAATTTAACCACCTATTCAAAAGCCTCCAAGGAACAATGATAAAAGTAGTAAATGCCTGAACTGTATTTGTACTATACTATCACTATCAATAGCATCCACAACGGCAAAAAGCTGACTCAAAAGTCATGTGCCAACCAAGATAAATACAAAAAACAAAAAACATTATAGCAACTTAAGAAAATCCCACCACATGCTGCTCTCGAAAAGCCATCATTCACAGCTGCTACATCTGTATTACAGTTAAACCATCCACACTCAGGAGGTTCGCAGTTAACTTGTATTACATGAGTTGCCTTCTTTGGATGACAATCAACTGAAAAAGTTTTGATAATACTAAAATTCCTAATTGAAGAATTTATACTTCCACTGTTATGGTTACCCGCTATATTAGCATAAGGATAGATCACATTCTTGATTCTTCACAAGATCTACTGCATTCTCAAAATGCAATAAATACATTTATACCAATTTTCTCAGATTATATGTGTAATAGCTGCAGTCAAGACAACTCTAGCTTTAGCCTCCAATTATCTTGAAAAATAAATAGGATTGAATCAACGGAAGAGCAATCAATATTAATCTGAATCAAACCTCTAAGTCAATTCCAAAGTTTGACTGCCAAAGAACAGTGAAAAAATAGATGTTGTGATGTTTCATTCTGTGGATAACAATGACAGCAAACAGAAACAATGTTGATCTCTCTTTTCCTTAAATTCTCATAACTAGGAATCTTGGCAAGAATCCACAAGATTGCTGATTTTGATGGGGAAATAATAGGATTCCATATAAGTCTATATTACTACAATAGTCACAACGCAATATAGATGCGACCACAACCATAACTTAAAATCTTGTTGACAACAATTGTCAAAGGAAACAGCAAAAGAATCGAGAAAATAAAGTTTCACCTCTATTTCATTTCATACAAGTCAACTCAGATTAATTATACTATCAAGGAATTAATATTGATAGTAAAGACTAATGGGGCATTTGGTTAGCAAAACATTTCATATTCTTGTTTTGATGTTCAAAAATAGTTTTTCATTTCAATATTTGTTTGGCTCACCACTCCTTTTATCCTTCATGCCACCTACCAATATCAGGCATATCTAACTTCATTATTTACTTCAAACCACCATCCAAATCAGATACCTTCCCACTGCAAAAATGTGACTTGGCACCAACTAGCCCCCATAAAAGAGTTTATGGTCGTCTCGACAATGCCATAGTCATAAACATAGTCACCATGGCTTCAAAGCTAGTGATCATAGTAGTTAGAATCGTACGAATCGTACGATACGTATCGCGATTCGTTTCAAAAATTACTTTGCACGATACATATCGGTTTATGTACGTTTTATGTCTTGAATCGCACCATGACTCGTTTGAATCGCTTTTGAATCGTGTGATTCGCGATTCATGTCCGTTGTAAGTGATTCATGGTGATTGAAGGGTCACTAAAAATGAAAAGTCTCCAAAACCAACAAACCCTAAAGTAAACCAAACGTCACATTGGAAAATGAAAAGTCTCCAAAACCAACAAAAGTTACATTGAAAAATAAAGTCTCCAAAACCAACAAAAGTTAAAGTAAAGGTAAACAAACAAAAGTTAAAGTAAATGAAACATCACAGAGAAACCCAAAATAATATTTTTAATGTTTTTTTCATGTCACTTATTCTTATTTAAAAATATCATATTTTAGTTATTATGTATCTTACTATTCATTATAAGATTCAATTCACGATTCAAAAAAATCGTAAAACGATTCACGATTCGAATCTCGATTCAATAACCATGAGTGATGCAACCATTAACAAATTTGGAGGAGTGATGGTTTGTTGGGGATTTAGCCGTAGTGATGAGGAGCTAAATGGTTGCAATTGATGGGAACACACAAGAAAATAGACAATGAAAAATAAATCCAAATTTTTGACATGTTTTTTAAGACACTTTTAAAGAAAATGTTTTCTAATCTTCAATCAATTCTTTGGAAACGAACACAAAAAATGCCTAAAGTAAATATCCTTTAAAGGTGTTTGAACAACCTTCGAAAGAAAAATAAAGAAACTAGGGAACTTACCTCAATTACTCGCAACAAATCGCTACTAAACTCTGCCGAACTTGATGATTCTTGCCAGGTACTCAGATGTTGTGCTTAAATAGAAGAGTAGATGCGGCGGATCTGATGAAGAAGGCTTAGGGTTTGCAGCTTCGCACATACATTTAATACCTAAACTTCTGTAATTTTCTAAGTTAAGTAAATAAATGCATTTTGACTTTAACTAGCAAATACAAACAAAGAAATTAATTTAGCAAAATGGTATAACTTTAAATTCGTAACCGAAGGTACGAAATTTCCATTCAAATCATGAATTGTTAGCAAATTTTTGAATATGAATCATAAATCATATCAAGTTGTCAAATCAAAGACAATAAAAATAGCTAAAATATATAATATAATTGATAAATGATATAGAGAAGCACTAAGAACACTCGCTAACACGCTTTCTTTTATTGGTTGAGATTTGATGAAAACTACAAAATCAAGCGAGAGGACCGTTAAATAAGAGGTGGGTACCACACTCTTTTGCGATTTTCAATACATTTAATCAAAGAGTGCAATAAAGAAAACGTGTTCCTAGCCTTTAACAATGATGCATATCACTTGTTGGGATCTCACATCGACTAGAAATATAACCAAATTATAAGATATAAGTGAGTACAAACTCACCATAAAAATTGGTTTTGTAGGGTTGAATTAAGCCTAAATCCACTTTCTAAGATGATATCAAAGCCTATACTGGTAGGTTTGTTAAGTCTATCTTACTACCCACTACTATAATTTGGGGACAAGACTCTGTTTCACAAGACTAAATAAAGTGAAACAAAATACAATGCATAAAATGAGTGAGTGTGAAATCTTCACACTTGTTTTAAGTAAGGTCCTTCCAGTTCATTGAACAATTTTTTGTTTATTGACAAAATTTAGTCTTTTTAGCGGGGCGATTCGAACCCACGACTGATCCCTCCCTTCCACTTTTACCATCAAGTCAACCTTATATCTCCTTTCATTGAACAATTTATATTAAACTTATCTAACATTTTGGATTCTTTAATAAGAAATGGTGAAAGAAAAGTAAAAAAGACTAAAAACAATGAAGAGATAATAATACAATTTGTATAATTGCTATGGAATTGCACTAATTCATCAATCTAAAGTAATATTTCAAGTTATTTATGATTCATCATATGATATGAATGTTGGCTACCATACTCATATTGAATCATATGATCCAAATAATGAATCATATTGAATCATGACTACAAACATAAATATCACCTGACACATGTCAACACCTACTTCCATAATTTTTTACTTGAGAGATCTTAGGGAACCCAATGATCAACCACAGGCTAGCCAACACCTTGATGCATCAAGTTAAATTCATTGAGATCACTTTGTATGGTGTGCCTCCAAATTTCAAGAACCATATCTAGGTCCAAATACATGGTGTAGCATTAGCATTGAATAATATCATCTAAATGAGAAACCAAATATTAAACACTTATCTATGGACTCACCACATCTAATCTTCACCCAAATTGTTAGCAAAGGTCTGACCATAGGTGAAACCTCAAAACTCTTACCACTTCCTCTATAGGCGGGATGCTTACATAGTATGTCATGCTGGAGATGAATCCAACCTCTTCCACTGAGAATTCCCAGTTCTGTGCGGTAAGACCATGAAATTACATAGTAGCATTGTCTGATGAAACTGAAGCACTCATAGCAAGTTTTTGTTATTTTAAAGCTATTTTCAGCCCTGGCCAGATAGCTAGAAAAATAGGTTGAATGATTTATTAACAGGGTGCAAATTCTCTTCGACCTACAGTTTGATCCGAATTGCTAAACTCTATGATCATCATACACAGATAGCAATAAAAGTTAGTGGTGGGATTAAAATTTGCTACACTTCAATCCCACTATTTATTTGGCCCTCGCCCAATATTATGGGTTAAGTTTTTCAATGAGCAATCTTTTGATGATTAAAAGTTGTCAGTCAACAACAACATGAAATTTAAAGCTCAAGCTCTCAGATTTTATGACAGAGCTATCATTACTTGTAGAAAACACTAATACAATTTTGTAAAAGCAATGTCAATGCCAGTAACTCAGTTGACCTTAGATGATTGGTTAGAAAATTAAAAAACAACCTAGGAACCTTGCAAAGTTTCAATATCAAAACTAATACAGATCGTATCAGAACTAACACTAAAAGCAATAATTTGACAACAGTATTTTATCATCACTGTACTTTGTTGTTTACACTGTACAAATTCTTCTGAATGCAATTCCCTGGTTCTGGCTATATAAAAGACATACAGTATAATCTGGATATTAGTTTTAGATGGACTAGATCAAGAACTTGAAGACTAAGAATTACTGCAATTTCAAAAGAGAAAACTATATCCAAACTTGACTACAAAAATATGAGAAACTGATAAAATAATTGGATCTTGACTCTGAAACTCATCTAGAGCAGGGTAATGAACCTGGTATTTGATTACATGTATCACCACCCTATGATCTACTATAACATGATTATAAATTTTTTTACTGTCACTTGTTAATGTTTCTCCTAAACTCGTAATGGTACTAGGATATCCAAAGCACAACATGAGTTAGATAAAAGGAAACACTTCACACATTTGAAAGGTTAGAACTTGAGACTTCCCTTGTTTTTCATATCCTTTTGAGGCCGACTGTCTTCACTGCCAAAGTTCTTGGATAGTTCTTCTCTTTGTTTTCACTGACTCGGGTAGAATCTTGTCATGTTTATCTGGTTACTTCTTGAGTTGGTGATGCTGATTTTTCATTTTCTTGGGAAGCATAGTTGAACTCTTTCTTGTTTCCAAAAATCCTTCATGTCCTGCAAATTTAAAGGACCGAGAAATACTCTTAGACTCAAACTTGCAACAAACAAAGAATAACATAAAGCAAAATACAAGTAACTTTAGTATAGACAAACCTTTGACTTAGCAGTAGAACAACTTGACCATCTTAACTTCTCTGTTTTTCTCTTCTTTTTCCTTCAGTTATTTTCCCTTCAATATCAATTTTTACTAACTACCTTCCAGAAAGACGTGCATATCATAGTAAACCAGATTTTGTTGTTCACAGTCCAAGAGAGACACATGTAATTCAAATTTTGTTGTTCACGAAACCATAATGCAACTCCTCTCCCCCTGAACTCAACTCTCGACCCAGAACATAATTATGGAAGCAAAACACACACAAATCATAAAAGAAAATTTCCCAATTTAGCACAAAACAATTAACCAACACTCCCAGAACAGGGAAGACTAGTTAAATGATTAAATTGTTGTCCCCAAAATATAAATATTTTTACAACCAATCCCCCTTCTTTTAAAAAATATTCACTACTAGTAATCCCCTGTACATTTTTTTCCACCCTATGATATTGAAACCCTTTTACCACCACTTCAACATCTATTTCCTTATTCAAGAAAAGTGATAGAACAGGCACCCTAAATACTAGGGGTGTCAACAACATGCTCAGAGTGCCAACAAAAACCCTAACTAACTAACTACAAGTCGTTGTATCAACAAGTCTCTAGGCATCAAAACATCTCCTTCAAGAGGGTTGCCCACAAAGCAGGGAAAAGTGAGTGTAAGGGGATTCCAATCCACACCTTGGAAAGGTGAGAGTTTGTTTGGGATCCTCATTCAGTAATCAGTTGCACGAACCCACTGTTATCACCAACAAATCAAGTTGATCCATTAAACTAAGTTATCGCAATAGAATTTTCACAAGAGAAAAATGCAAATAAAGCGAAGGCTAAACAGAAAAGACTAAACTAAATACCTGTTCGTGGCAAAGACAGAGACTTTGTGGTGGAACAGAAGCACCCACAAGAGAAACTTTGCGGTGGAACAGAAGCACCCAAAAGGGGTCCCTTCAACGATCCAAAAGGGACCCCTTTGTCAATATCAACATCGGTGACAACCATGGTTTTACATGGCAAGGTAAAAGCTTCTAAAACTGCGTGTAGCATCATCCACATTTTTCACAATGTTAATGATCAAGGATAGCTATGAACCACAACCTATTACAGTAACCCTTTGATCAATCTGAATCCAATGTTTGTGCCTTCTAAATTTGGATTATGTTCCTCAAGAGAGTGATATAAAATGAAATTACAACAAAATAAAGGATTTTTAATTTAAGGTATAATATATATTACAATAATAGAAGATCAGAATTAAAATGAAGGAATATTTTGAGATGTATATGAAGAGAAGAGCATTTTATATAAGGGATAAATCTCATACACTATTAACAGGGTGTAGGATTAGGAAATAGTAATATGCATGTTTCAATCATATTTTAATTTGAAGAGTTTAAGACTTAATTTTGTTTAAATTTATAAATTTATCATGCATTATTATTTTTAACTTCTTGACTTGATATACTCCGATACTTTTTTTACTTATATATGTCACTTATTTTTATTTAAAATATATATTTTATTGTCTACAACTTTCAATTTATAAAATTATTTAATATATTTGTAACACTACTCAATTAGATAACATTTTCACTTTTTCTCCCTTTTTTTTAATTTTTATTTTGATCGCATAGTCATAATCGAGACTATAGACAAGATGAGAAGGGTATACAAAATCATAAATTTGTAGGATCTTATCATGGATTATTGTAAAAAATTTTATATATAATTTAATTGTTACGATGATTTAGCTGTATAACTGTGATTTTTGAACTTTTCAAAAGAAAAAGATTATAGAAGTAGTTTTATTTTGATTGAGATTCATTCACATAAAAGTGTAACAGAAAACAGTTTTAATTTTTGATTTCATTTATTTTAATTAAAATTCAATTCTTCATAATAAAGTATAAAGTTGAACAACATAATGTAAATTTAATTGTATTAACTTTAAGTTGGTCCCGTTACAATTTATACCAATTAAGATAAATTTTTAATAATATTAATATTCCACTAAGATTAAGTAGATTTCATTTGAATTTAAGTTGGTAGTATTGGGATGGATGATCTTGCAATTCATATTAAAGTAAAATTTTAATAACATGAAAATTTAACTAGCAATTCACATGAATTAAGGTAAAATTTTAATAACATTAATATTTAACTAAGATTAGATAGGTTTTATTTGAACTTAAGTGTGTAGTATTCAGGTTGGTGATCTTCCAATTTACACTAAGGTAAAATTTTAATAACATTAATATTTAACTAGCAATTGACATTAATTAAGGTAAAATTTTAATAACATTAATATTCAACTAAGATTAAGTAGGTTTTATTTGAACTTAAGTTGGTAGTATTGAAGTTGGTGATCTTCCACTTCACACTAAAGGTAAAATTTTAATAGTATTAATATTTAACTAGCAAGTGACACTAATTAAGGTAAAATTCTAATAACATTAATATTCAACTAAGATTAGGTAGGTTTTATTTGAACTTAAGTTGGTAGTGTTGGTGTTGGTGATCTTTTAATTCACATTAAGCTAAAATTTTAATAACATTAATATTTAACTAAAATTAGGTTTTATTTGAACTGAATCTATTTAACAAAGAAAATAAATAATTGATTCAGAGGTACATAAATAGTGATTCACACATTTTTTATAATTTTATTTCACATTCTCATGATTTTGATGTGCAAATATCATACTAGGAATTAAAATCACATATAATTGATATAATCTTACAATTAAAATCTTAGTTTTAATTACCTTATTCATAAGAGAGTTGAACCCTAGTTATTAGAACCTTGTACTTATAATTTTTTTAGAAAAAAAAAAGGTTGCATATTCCTAATAATTCATATTTACACACATTTATTAATTTACACACATTTATTAAAAAGTATAAGTAATTAATTATGAGTAATTAATTATCTCAACTTTTTCATAATCAAATTCCTAAAATTTTCAAGTTAAAATTGTGAAAATAGTATTAACATGTGTCAAAAGACAATTATATTATTATTATTATATCATTATAGTTATTGTTATTATATTATTATTATATCATTATTATTATTATTATTATTATTACATCATCATATAAAAATTTGGTGAACTAAGTCACAATAAAATCTGTGATACTTGAACTGTTAGACTCTCAAATAGAAAGAGTTTGACCCTAACTAATGATTATAATTTTTGATATAGTATTAAGGACTCAATCCAACAATATAGACTAAGTCACAATCTAAGAATTTAATGTTTAGGAAAAGATTGTTATGGATCACATCAATTATCTTCTAACATTGATCATGTGAGGCAAGTCACAATCAAATGTCTATAAATAAAAACTCCATCTAACAATAACAATAATAATAATAATATAATAATAATAATAATAATTATTATTATTATTATTATTATATCATTATTAGAATCTTACAATTTGAATAATATGACTGAATATCAATTAGTACAATTCCAAGTCAATTTATACAAATTACATTATTATTTACTTTTTATTTTATTTATTTTTTATTTTATTAGACAATCTCACAATTTTGATATGTCACGAAAAAAAAAATCTAAATCACATATAATATTATATCATCTTATAATTTTATTATTAAAATCTTAACTATAACTACCTTATTCGTAACCTTTGTAAGATAACTCAAATTCTAATATTAATAATTAAAAGATTACAATTATAAATTTCTTTAAAAAAATAAATAAAGTTACACAAATATAATAAATCGTATTTAGGCACATTTATTAAAAAAAGTTATGAATCATTAATGGTAGAAGTAATAGTAATCTATATATGTGGTCCTCATTATTATTATTATACTAATAATAATAATAATACTATTATTATTATTATTATTATTATTATTATTATTATTATTATTATTATTATTATTATTATTATGTTGTTGTTGTTGTTATAGAATTTCATAATTCATCTTGGAGCATATGACTCAATATGAATTTGGTAGTCAACCATTCATATCATATGATCAATTATAAATAAGTTCAAATATTACTATAAATACATGAATTAGTATAATTGCAGGTAAATTATAAAAATTACATTGTTTTTTTTTTATTTTGTTTGTTTTTCACTTTTTTTCCACCATTTCTTATCAAAATAATTAGATATCATGAAAGGAGATATAAGGTTGATTTGGTAAAAAGAAAAGTAGAAGGAAGGGAGAGATAAATCCACAGTTCAAATCCCTGTCAAGAAAATTAAGAACAAGAATTTCATATTGCCATTTTTTTTATTCATTATGTTACATTTCACTATATTATAATATATATATATATATATATATATATATATATATATATATATATAAAAGTGAGTGAATTTTTGGAAAAATTTCCATAATAGGTACAATGTTGAAGAGATATTATGTAACTGAGTGATTTTATTCGGTAAATCATGCTTAGGTGCCATAATTTTATCATAAAGGAATGGTATTCTTGTTGTACCATTTTAGTTCCCAATAAATGAATTGTGCCTTCTTGGGAGAGTTTGAGTTAGTTTGCTTAATTTAATTGATATTATTAATTTATTTTAATTAAAAATGTGTCTATCACAATTTCCACACTTTATATTTGTGGTCAAAGTTAAATATGCATTTATTTTATTCTCTTTACTAAGTCAAATACATATTTATTTACTTATTTTTAGAAAAGTCAAATATGCCTTGATTTACTTCTGTTTAACACATTATAAAAGTTTATGTATCCACTAGACGATCATACGATATATATTTATAAGGATCTAATACATAATAGAAAGATAAACCTAATGTTTCTTCATTGGCTAAATTATTAAAACATTTATACTATAGATTTTAGCTATTTTTATTGTTTTTGAATTAACAACTTGATATTATTTATGATTTATATTAAAATAAAAAAATTAGTTACAAACCTTAAGTCTTCTTTATTATAGATGCTTGGCGACAATGTTAACTTTTACATCATCTAGATGACCATAAACTTACTTTTTTAATTTTAAAAATTAGTCATGGTGGAAACTCTTGAAGAAGACAGTTAAAGATTCCAATTAAACTTCAATTTTTTTTTCAAGTTTTTAGAGAGAAACTCAAGAAGGATGTTCACTTTCAAAGAGGGATAGACTTTTATTTATAGGCTTAGAATCTTTTAACACTCATTAGTCTAAGAGATGTGGGACTAAAATATTTAAAGTGAAACTGCCCTTGTAATTTTTGCACTTACAGATGTCCCAAGTCCCATATTGCTTCAATCTTTCATTTTCCTAGTATTTATAAGCTCCAAAGCTCCCTTTAAATTATGTATAATCATATAGGCTTGTGATAGGCACTGTTAGACTCTATTTTGACCTCCTCAATTAATGTTTTGAGTTTCCTAATGAGGAGGGTTGCACCTTAGGACTCAAATCCTCAATTAGGCCCAAAACTTAACCCACCTTCAAGTAGTTCCATCAAGTTGATACCAAGTTACATTATTTGTATAAGAAAGTTAAATATATTATTTTTTTCACTGTATTGTCTGAGCAATTCTAACTACAACTAAAGAGTCCAATCAAACTTCAAATTTTTTTCTAGAGAAACTCAAGAAAGGTGTTCACTTCCAAAGAAAGTTGCTTGGTAGTGAATCTAAGAAAAAATTATTTCCAAATTAAGTGACTTAAAAAAAACAAAAAGTCAAGCAAATTGTAGTCAAATTTAAGTTTGATAGAGGTAGATTTTTATTTATAGGCTAAGGAGCTCTTGATACTCTTTAGTCTAAGAGATGTGGGAATAAAATGTTCAAAGTGAAGTTACACTTTTAACTTTTGCATTTCCAAAGTCCCATATTGCTCAAATCTTGCACTTTTCAAGTGTTTATAAGCTCCATTGATGTCTGTATAGTCATGTGTTTGTGATAGGTTGTATTTGATTCTATTTTGACCTTCTCAATTAATGTTTTGACTTTCCTAAGAAGGAAGGTTGCACCTTAGATTTAAACCCTCAATTAGGCCCACCAAAACTTTTTTTTTTTATATGACATAAGGGAAAAAATGAATTATAAGAACAAATATTGAAATGAAAATTATTTTCAAAACATCAAAAAATTATTTTCAGAACATCAAAACAAGAATAGGAAGGATATAAAATGTTTTACCAACCAAATATTTACTTAGTCTTTAAATATCAATAATTTTAGTTTCCTTCATAATATAATTAATTTGAGTTGATTTATATGAAATAATATATAGCTAAACCTTTATTTTCTATTTTCTTTTAGTATATTTTGACAATCGTAGTTAACAAGGTTTTAATAATGGTAGTAATCACACTAGACACAAGAATAATACGTTGTAGTTAGATAATCACTTTAAAACAATTTTAAGTAATGTTAAATAATTTCTTATTAAGATAAGTTGAATAAGTTACGAGAAAAAGAATGACTTAAACCCTTTTCTCATTCACACACACATATCTGTTGTTGAATATTAGACGGTCCAAAGTCTCTTTAGAGGATCAAATCATTTGATAAAGTTTTGATGATAACAAAACTCAAGTATAAGTATATATTTATATTTGATGACTTATATACATTGCACAATTAACATTATTATTATTATTATTATTATTATTATTATTATTAAAGCTGGTCTATAAAGAGCTAAAATTTCTTACTATTTACTTTCATGTGTTATTGATTTGATTTAAATTGATTTTATATCATATTGTGCTCTAACGGTCAAATTTGTTCATAATGAAAAATATTCAAATTATTATGAAGTATTTTAATGTGATTAATTAATTTTATATCTAACGTTCAAATTTATTCATAATGGAAATTAATCAAATTATTATGAAGCATTTAATTGTGATTAATTGATTTTACATCATATTGTGCTTTAATGTTCAAATCTGTTCACAATGAAAATTATTCAAATTATTATGGACTATTTATATGTGATTAATTGATTTTATATGGTAATGTGCATTAACGTTCAAATCTGTTCATAATAGAAATTATTCAAATTATTGATGAGTATCCCAGATATAATTTCTCTATGTTATATTAAATTATTTCTGATATAGACTTAATCAAGTTTAATGCAGTATGAAAATTAGAGAAGTATTTCCAGTTTGAGTTTCATACATAAGAAAGTCAAGATTGATCTGTTCAAGCATCCTAATGACTAGTTTTTAGAAAGCTACATATAGAGGAGCAAGTTCAAGTTGAAGAAGACACAACAAGGAGAAGCGAAAAGAGAAAACATCATACAATACATTTGAAGAAAATATACTGAATGTCTAATGTCAATCTGCTATTGAGAGCATCTAGAGTTTTGGATTGTGTGAAACCATTGTGTATTTCTTCACCATTGTGAAATAAACCCTTGTGAGCTTTCATTGTTCTCTCTTTTGAGAGTGTTTATTTATTTCTTGAGTGGTCTTGATCTCAGGGAGAGATTGGGATTGGTATAACCTGGAGAGGTTTGTTTACTCGTGATAACCTAGAGAGGTTTGTGTACTCGTGATAACCTGGAGAGGTTTGTGTACTCGTGATAACCTGAAGAGGTTTGTGTACTCGTTGTAACTATTTGCTAAATAGTGGAACCTCTTGAACAGTTTGTTTAAGGGATAATTGGGCGTAGCCCAAGAGATTAGGGTGAACTAGTATAAAACTGTTTTATCTGTGCTTATATACTTTTGCTTTGGTTAGTGGTTTCTATTTCCAGTGAATTGAGTTCAGGCTCCATTCAACCCCCCTTCTGGAAATGTTTATATAAATTAAGGTAACATAGTGGTATTAAAAAAAATAAAAAAAGGTACAATGATATTTGGGGGAAAGAAAATCATTCTTATGTTCTTTTTAATAAGTTATAGTCGACCGATGTAATTGTGGGAATATTTGAGATAGATATAATTGTGTACTCAAAATGTCTTAATAGCTGGACCTTCCTTTTAAGTACGTAGATATGGTTATTGGAGGCAATCCCAGGAGATGTGAGTTTTGTAAGCCTATTATGAATAAAATTAGATCAAGATTATCGAGATGGAAGGGTAGATTACTTTCGATGGCAGGTCAGATTTGTCTCATTAAGTCAGTTATCAATGCTTTATCCTTGTTTTATTTCTTCTTCTTCAAATCACTAATTAGTGTTTGTAATCAGATTAGACGTATCCAGGCTAAGTTCCTCTGGGTTGGGGTTATGAAAGTAGAAAGATTGCCTGGGTGAAATGGAAGTTGATTTGTAGTCCAGTTAAAGCTAGAGGTTTGGGTATTAAGGATATCAATTGTTTTAATGATGCATTGCTAGCTAAGTGGAAATGGCGGTTGGGGGTGTCGGAGGAGGGCTTGTGGAGAGATATTCTAGAAGCTAGGTATAGCAATTGGAGGAATACGAGTGATACTTTAGGTCTCAGAAAGGAGTCTTTGTGGTGGAAGGATTTGAACAAGGTTTGTGGTAACGGTCTACAAAGGATTTGATTTGATAGTAGAGTTCAGTGGAGCGTTGGGGATGAGAGGTGTGCTAAATTTTGGGAAGATAGGTGGGTGGGTGGTCAAGTAGTGAAAGAAAAGTTTCCAAGGTTGTATTCAATTTCTCAGAATAAAGATAGTTTGGTAGGAGATCTTGTAGTATGAGAGGCTAATAGGTCTTTTAGCTGTATAACTTCGAATCTCAGCTGGCGTAGGGAAATGTTCGAATGCGAAAAGGACTTAAAAGAACAAATGATAGTCATGATCTCTAAAGTCAAGTGGGAGGTAAGGGGTCAAGACAAGTTGGTGTGGGTGGGTGAGGATCTTCAAGAGTATACAGTTAAGTCTGGATACAATATCTTGAATGGTGAGGATCTAATGCAGACTTTAGAGTCTTTCCAGGCATTATGGTCTTTAAAAGTTGCTCCTTCAAAGATAGTGTGTGCATGGAGGCTACTTTTGTATAGGTTGCCAACTAGATCCAACTTATCCAGAAGGGGTGTTTAGGTAGCGAATGTGCAGTGTCCATTGTGTCTAGGAGATACAAAAACTGCTAAACATCTGTTCAATACTTGTAACGTTGCACGAAAAGTATGGGATATGTGTGACAAGTGGGTTGGGATTGTGGTTGTTAGACATGAGTCTACACCTGTTAATTTTCAGAGCTTCTGTCTATTGAGTCAAAGACAGGGTGTTAATATAGCGTGGAAAGGGATGTGGGTGGCTATTGTTTCGGAGATATGGAATCATAAAAATAAAGTGGTATTTAAAGGTGGGCTTCACTACAAGAAAAAAGCTATTTATAGACCAATTTTTAGCTATCAAATGAAATGGTTGCTAATTGTGACCAAAATAGTTACCAAATTAGATTTTGGTTGCTAAATAACTACAAAATAGAAGTAATAATTGAATTTAGTGACCAACTAAGTCAAAATAATTGGTATCTACCATTAGTTACCAAGGTTTTAGTGACCAATGCCATTAGATTCTAAATTAGTCTCTAACTTAATTAGATACCAATTTAGAATCTAATAGCATAGGTCACTAAAACCTTGGTAGCTAATGTTAGATACCAATTATCTTAACCTAATTGGTCACTAAATTCAATCATTACTTCTATTTTGTTGTTATTTAGCAACCAAAATTTAATTTGGTGATTATTTTAGTCACAATTAGCAACAATTTTATTTGATAGCTAAAATTGGTCTCTAAATAGTTATTTTCTTGTAGTGCTTATGGATGCCGAGGAAATTTTTAGTCTAGCTCAACTAAAGGGTTGGCTTTGGATTAAGTTTAATTTGAAGAGAATCACTCTTTCTTACTCGGATTGACACTTATCTCCGGTGATGTACCTACTTTCTCTGGCCTAGCATTTCATGTTGCAAGGTGGGATTTGTAATTGGTAGTTTGGGAGTGGCCAGGTTTTGCAGGGTATAATGGTAAGGGTGATGTGACCTTGCTCAATAATCTAGATGTTTTAGATTTGTAGGGGTATTTTGTTCATGTTATTCTCGGGTGGTTCAGTTTCTTGTGTGGATTATATTTGTTTCTATCTCCTCGTATTTTTTGGAGTTTTCAAGAAAAATGCATAAGTATATCTAGAAAGGTGTTTAGGTTTTATGACACTTAGTTCTTGATTCGATATTGTGTATAAGGGTTGGAGCACTCCTGAAATGCTTCCTTTTATTCTGTTAAAAAAAAATATATCAATAATATATATATATATATATATATATATATATATATATATATATATATAATCCCATTAAACAATTTATATGAAAATTAGCATTAAAGTAAATTAGTTGTAATTAGTACTGAAACTAATAACCCCATATATGCATTAGTGTTTATATTCATGGTTCTAAATGTATTAGAGTATATCACACTCATCAACATGTTAGTAAGAGATTCACTATTTCTTTTATATATATATATAAAGAACATTAGATACTCCGATCATAAATAAAATATAATTTTGTAAAAATTTATGTAAAAGATAGATGAAATATATTTATATTATTAAAATAAAAACTCTTATTTTGTATTCATACTAGAACATCACATATTAAGCTTTCAATAATATAAAATATAAAATTGTATGTAAAAAAATCGATAAAATATATTTATGCTATTAAAAATATAAATAATTAAAAGCGGCATAACCTAACTATCAACCTCACGCCTACATTCACACTAGAGAAGGTTTCAATAATATAAATCAATCACCTTATAACATTAGCACTTTTGGAAGATTATAACATTTGAAAAATAAAGAAGAAAAAAAAAGACAATGTGAACAGGTCAATTAAAATCTTGCAATAAAATAAGTAGTAATTTGAAAAATGTTTTTTAAGGGTCTTATAGTAGCTACAAAACTGAAAAATGTTATCTTAACCAGAAATTATAAAAAGTGTTGCATTACTGTCCACAGACAGAATAAAATAAAATAATCAACTTTATTTCGTACAAGCTTCGTTTCTTGTCCTTATATGATAAGGGAAAACTCCAAAATTAAAAGTAAAAAATAAAAAAAATAAAAGACAACCAAACATTGATAAAATCACTTAAATAAGTACTATCTTTATTTTATAATCTAACAGTATATGACCTTTTTTTTTTCAAATATCTACTTTTTTATTTTATTTATTATCCAGTAGTTTAATTTTCTATGTTTGTTTTTGGCACTACAATAATTTATAACAACAAAGTCAGAAATAATAATCTAAATAAAAAATTACTTCCAGGAACTAAATTTTTACATAATGAAACAAAAATTCATCCATGAAAGCATTAAATATGGGAATAGAATTTAACAGAAAAATTGAGGAACATGAAAAGCAAAAGTGGGACTTGGAGACTTGGAAAAGAAATTGTATTAATTTTATGGGGTTTCATGTTATGGACTTTTGGCCCATAAATAAATATAATAATAGAAAAGTGTTATTTTCCTATCAATCTATTATTATTATTATAATTTAAAGTCAACCGTGCAGTAACATCCACATGGTGCTAGATTTTGTTAAAGTTCGTCTGAATTTTTCTAAAAATATTTTATAAAATCACAATGTAAAATTATTCATGTATGTTTCCAATCAAACTTTTAATAATACAACAAAGCACCTTTTTAATTAAATATAATTAAACACTTAAGTATGAGTTTGAGTTTATATTAAATAAAAATGAAAATGTTAAATAATATATAAAAAAATTTAATAAATTAATTATATCAAGATTTTGAGTTAGAGTTAGTATTATAACCTTATAAATTATGATTCGCTAGTACTAAATTTTTCAACAAATATTCAATAAGATTTTATTCATGTATAATGAAAATATATTTTCATTATGTTATTAATTAAGAGATATGATTTAGTAAAAAAAATTCATTAAATGCTTGAGAGTAAACTTATCCCATAAGGGATGAAAGTACCAATTCCCTAATAATGAAAATAATTAATATACATTACTTCTATGCTAAAAAAAAATCTAAAAGATGGTTTTCTACTAGTTCAGCCTAAAATACTGAACCAGAAACTCAACAATAGAAAGGAAATAAGCCATGTTTTCATCAAGTTAACTTTTGTTAAAATAATGACACTATCAAACAACTAAAAATACAGAACAAGCTATATTGTTTGTGAGAATGTGAATAAACAAATACTCATATCAAAAGTCATATATATGCACACACATGTGCATATATATATAACTTTTGCTACACTGTTATATTATGGTTAGAAGCATAAGAGAAATGTGATGAAGTGCTAGGTATATATGATTAAAGTAAGATCTTTGCATGGTCCTGTTGCAAAGCAAATCCTATATATGGACAAAATGTACAAAAATATGAGTGTCCCTATTGCACTATCCTCTAGACAAGGGCACAGCAGAGGCAGTGATGAGTAGGTGTTTGTCCAAATTGCTGCATGTGCTTCACTTACTATCAGACAAATCCGGGCCCTGCACAGTTGCACATTCATTGTAGTCAACTCATGTTGTCTACCCTAATCTCATTAATAACAAATAACCTTTTTTTTATACTTACCTTAGTAGTTGTTTCATCTTTCATCAGTATATATATAGGATAAAACAAACACCCTTTTTGTTTGTTTCAAGTAGTGCATTTGAGAGAGTGAAAAAATAGTGAGAATGCTGAGATAACTTTTTTTTTTCTGCATGAAGAGTAAACCAACCAAGAAGTTGAATTTTGCAGATGAAAAAAGTGATTGAATAGAAAATATGACTATAAGTAATCCATCATATTCTGACCATTGACAAAGGTACCTATAATATACTAAAAAAAGAAGATTAAAAAAATTACTGAAAGACATGCTTCAAGGTCCAAAGACCCTTCCAACCTAATCCTCCCTGTCACTATCTCACTCCTAACATAAAATATTGCCCACGAATTCTTCACAGAACCAACCACTCATCTACACTTCTTTTGTCTCTTTCTCCTTCACAAGCCACCCATTTTTAATCCATAAAATACCCTTTTCATTTTCTCTTCTTCCTTTCATGTATACTGTTCTCTTTTTCTCCTCGTGCATGTAAAAATTTATAATTTATATGAAATTGAACCAATAATTGACTAACCAATAATCGTACAGACATAAATGTAACTGCTTTCATCTCAATATTACACAACAACAACCAACCACTATAGTTAGTTCCACTGCTACTTCACAGTCACTTCCACAATTCACTTCTTCTTCAAAGTGACTATATATGAATCTTTATATATCTTTATCACAATAGGATGAGATATATATGTATGATTATGGAGATCTCCACCTAGAACCTACCTCTCTCCTTCACCTTCTCTTACTCTCTCTCTCTCTTCCTATTATATATACTATTCTTATTCCACTCTTCAATTCTCCACCAACCCTTATTCTCACTTTATCACTTTCTCATTGTTTCATTATCACATTCATTCACTTTCCAAAATGAGCACACAGGTGCAGCAACTGAGAAGGTTCAACTCAATGGAACGCAGGCCGAGAATGCTGAAGGACTTCCTCAGCGACAACCTAAACTCTTGTTCTTCAAGCGGTTTCAAATCACTTCCAAGAAAACCAACAAGCATGCACACCCTCATAGAAATGGAGCTCAAATCATCATCTTCACCACCATCAAACTCACCCTTCCAAATACTCATGAACACCATAAGGAGCATCTCTTTCTTCAACTCAATGAGAAAATCACCCTCCGTGCTTTCCCTTCCCAGAAGCCTCTCTCGCAAACTCTCATCATCAAGGAGGAGAAGAACAACAAGAAGAACCAGAAGCGAAGGGTGCAACGATATCAGCATCACCACGGTGAAGATCAAGGACATCATACGGTGGAAATCGTTCAGGGACATCGTGGAACCTCCCCCACCACCTTTGGATTTCATGGTGGAGCCCACCACCACCACCACCACCACCGCCACTTGGAGTACCAGCAGTGGCTCTAGTTGGAGTGAAAGTGACTTTTTAACCTCTTCTTGGGAAGATCCGCAAAACGACAGCGTTGAAGCGGGTAAAAGGTTTTCGTTTTCACCCCTTGTTGTCGGCAAGGACCCCAAAGCCACGGTGAGCAATAATTTACTCTCACAAATATTCGTTCAACAATGTTTGGTTGTCTTTTGTTTTGATTTTTTTTTTTTTTTTTGTTTTTTTTTTTTTTTTGTTTTTTTTTTTTTTTTTTTTTTTTTTGTTTTTTTTTTTTTTTTTTGTTTTTTTTAATATCTACTTATCC
>Ga0209489_100219_pt1 | contig 95185 bp, 28 predicted proteins | sample SiratrowhiteBW_FD_187527 | JGI IMG/M metagenome (GOLD analysis project Ga0209489, IMG submission 187527) | Root nodule microbial communities of legume samples collected from California, USA - Siratro white BW (SPAdes) (version 2) | ecosystem: Host-associated > Plants > Roots > Nodule | place...
TATATATTAAGAAAGTGTTAGTGATTACAATTTTTTACCACATTATATTATTAACTATTAACTACAATTTATTCAAATATTTATATACATCTCATTTCTTAATTAACGAGAGTTTTATTTGCAGTTTTATAATTTCTAATAAATTTTAATAATGTATCGTGTTAACTTCCTAACATCATTTCATCACTAACTAGTTAATTGTTAAAATGATATATGTTAATAATACTCATATGCGTGTAAAGGATTGTTAATTTGAAGTTCATATAAGCTAGACTGAGTCATGAATAAACATTTTTTTTTATGAAAAAATCACTTTAGAAGTGAATTAAAGTTGATGATATAAATAACGGATGAGTAGGTAATTCTGTGGTAGATATTGCTATCATAGTAATTCTTGAATTCTTGAAATTTAGGATAAGATATCAAAGAAGTCTTAAACTTAATGATTATTTTAAAGTTATATTTGTTTAGCATTTATATTTTAATATATAATAAGAGAGAAATTAATATTAGTATATAGTGAGATAGAGAAAATTCAGGCAAGTTGAATTCTTAAAAAAACAAAAACGTTGCATGTTGGAACTATTAGGAGAAATGAAGTGTTGCAACTTGCAAGCTTAATGGCGGTGGTGAATGAGAAGAAAAAAAAAAAATGTTTTTAAGAAAGAAAACTGTGTTAACGTTGGGAACATGGAGTTAGTTGAGAAGTGATGAAGATGACAACGGTCATGAAGCCAAGCAGATAACAATAATAAAAGATGGTGTCTGTTTCAATTTCTGCGGTGTCCTCTCTCGCCAACGGTAACTTCTCAGAACGTGCTTCTCTCTCTGGCCCCACACTCCCAAACAAAGCCTAATCAATGATACAAATAAAGAAAGAATGAAGGAGATTAGGGTTATGAATGCAATGTAGTAGCACTGGTTAAGTCAAACCTCTAATCAAAACAAAATACACTCTTTCAACATTCCTATTACAATTCTTTTTTTCTTTTCTTTTTTTAATTCATTTTTATTCTTCCAATCCAACTTTCCCCAGCTTTTACTTCCTTAGGTCACCCCACTTCCTCTTCTCCAAATTACATTCCTACCCTTTTTCTTTTCTTTTCTTAAAGGTAAAATGTCTTTAATACAACACATCTTAAAGTCAACATTCAAATTGGATTTTTGTTCCATCTACCTTTTTCCTTTGTTGAATGAATACAATATCATGAAAAAGTTAATTCAAATAAGTATAAAAAATCTGAAATTTTAAAACTTGCATTTTCATTTCAACTAAATAAAACACTACAATACATACTATTCATCTTTTCTAATCATTATATTATTACCTGTAAAAAAATATTTAACGACCTTATTACTAGTCTCACTTTAATAATTTTTTTCCCCTTGGTTATATTTTTTTCGACTATATTTGAACTTTATCACTTCGTATAAAAATTTGAACTCAATTCTACTCAAATCTATTATAACTTGCAAACTCCCACCATTAGTTGTGAAAAAAAAGTTACGCACTTATTTTACTTAAAATTGTGCCTTGTTTCTAAGAAAATAAAGTAACTTATTTATTATATATTATCAATGTAAAAATTGGTACATCGCCAATCAATTATAAATAATTATTCTGATAATTTTAAAACAATAATTAATAAACTTATAATGTTTAATAATTTATGCAATAAATTTTTAGAATATCAATATAATTTAATTAAAATTTAAACAAAATTGAGATTTTTCTCGAAGTTAAATTATTTACTTTGGTTGTTGTTTCTTTTATTTTCTTGTTGAATATATTGAGAGTAGACCCAACATCAAATGAAGGTATATGTATGTTAATGGAAATAAGCAAATAAAAAATGTATTAATCAAAAGTAACTATAGGAATGGAGAAGAAGTTAAGGTGTTTCTATAAATTAATGATTCTTCTCATATAATTTAGTTTATAATCAAATATAGTATTGGAGATAACCAAATTGTTTGATAAATTTATCTCAATTATCATTTAATTGATTATATCGATTTAAGTTAAAATAGAATTTGAGTATTTCAGACCGAAAAGTTTATACATACTATTTTCCTCTAACTTATTGAAACATATTTTAAAAATAAAATTATAATTAAACCATCAATTTTTACAACAAATAATATCTCAAGTGTAATAATTACTCATAATAATAATATCTTGATAAATGATGGTCCAAATAATACCAGCAATCATGTGATGAAATCTTTCATGTTATATTATCTATTACATTCATAAAAACATTATCATATTACCTCACAATACAGTGTATTAAGCCAGTATTAATTTAAAAATATTCATTCTACATTTTTCCTTATTTTTGAATTTTCATGATGATAGTGTCAAACCTACTATTACACTTTTTTTTGAACCAGAGGCATCAACAAAAAAGAAAAAGCTGAGGGAGGAAAAAGGGGAGGGGTAAAATGGAGTTTGCACAAGTGTAAGAAGGTGGTCAAAGAACGTTTTTAAAATTGAGTGTGATAGCTGTGTTGTGTGTGTAATGTAACTCGCAAATAACACGCAAAAGAGAGGGTCCCACACTGACTCCAATCTGACCCAACAACATTCTATTCCTTTCCCCTTTATATACACCTCACCCTCCCTTATCAAACTCTCTCAATTACAACACACAAAACCCAAACCAAAAACAAAATCACAAACACACACAAAAGACCAATTCCAACGTTTGAATTTTGACTCCACACACAACCTTTTTCCAACATGTCTTGCTCCGTTGCCGTTTCCAATTCGCCGGTCTTCTCTCCCTCCTCTTCTCTCTTCTGTTCCAAGCCTTCCATCATCTCTTCTTCGCCCGAATCCCTCTCGCTCTCCCTCTCCCACCTCAAACCTTCCAACACTAACACGGCGTCGTCTTGTTCCTCTCCTTCTGCTGCGGCTGCTTCTTCCTCTCCTTCTTCTCCCTTTCGCCTTCGCCTTCCCAAGCCTCCCTCTGTGTTCGCGGCGTCCTCTGCTTCCTCCACCTCCCCCAACGGCACCGTTTTGAAGAGGAAGCGACCCGCCAGGCTGGACATACCCGTTTCCTCTCTCACCTTCGGGGTTCCGCCCACGCCCTCCGCTGCAGCGCGTGACGTCGTCGAGGCGGAGGAGGATGGCTTTGGGGTGTACTGCAAGAGAGGGAGGAGGGAGTACATGGAGGATCGTTACACCGCTGGGGATAATCTACGCGGTGAACACAAACTGGTAAGAAAAAATCTTCTTTTCTTAAAAGAAAAAGCTTTGGGGCTGGGGCTTGTGGGTTGGGAGTGAGATCGTCTAGTTATGGTTATGGGGTGTTTTTAGGAACTGGGGCTGTGGAAAGTTTGAAACTTTTTATCTGAATTTGGTCTGGGTCTGATTGAATTGACTTGTTAAAGAATTTGAATGATCGAGAGCTTTTCTGTTTGTTTTTGTTGGTTTTATGAATTGTAGATAGATATAGTATGGAGAATTGTAATTTACTTACTCAGTTTCGTATGATCCTTCTGTTGGAAATTGGTAACGGTAACAAAGAGATAAAGACTCTAATTTGATGTTTTGAAGTTAAGAAGTTCTTTTAGTGGTTAACGGTAGGATTAAAATAGTTGAAGCAAAGTTATAGTGAGTGTGATGTTAATTGAGTATTGATTAATATGCTTTACTTGATGAGTTAGATTGATGTAAGTGGAATAAAATCTTACGAGAAAAATTGTTTTGTGATCCTGGCAGGCTTTCTTTGGCATATTTGATGGGCACGGAGGTGCAAAGGCAGCGGAATATGCTGCAAATAACCTAGAAAAGAATATCTTAGATGAAGTGATTGTGAGAGATGAAGATGATGTTGAGGAGGCAGTGAAGCGTGGGTACCTCAACACAGACTCAGATTTCCTGAAGGAGGATCTCCATGGTGGTTCTTGCTGTGTGACAGCATTGATTAGGAACAGCAACCTTGTTGTGTCCAACGCCGGTGATTGCCGTGCTGTCATTAGCAGAGGGGGTGTTGCTGAAGCCCTAACATCCGACCACAGGCCTTCAAGGGAAGATGAAAGGGACAGAATTGAGAGCCTGGTAAGCTTCCAAGTGTGATAGTTATTTCTGTTATTATGGGAACCACATCAAAATGTTTGAATTTGGCTGTCTGGTTCTAAAGTATCGGAATTTTTCTTGTAGGGTGGCTATGTCGATTTATGCCGCGGTGTTTGGAGGATCCAGGGATCTCTTGCTGTGTCTAGGGGAATTGGAGATAGACACCTGAAACAATGGGTGACAGCAGAACCTGAGACCAAAGTTCTCAGAATTGAACCTGAACATGACTTGTTAATCTTAGCTTCAGATGGACTATGGGATAAGGTATAGAACTTGAGACCATTTTCACAGTTTCTTCATGGAAAGTATTGTTTAATTTTTCATGTATTGAGTGATTAAGTAACTGAACAAGTTTCTGTTTGTGATCCTTTCAGGTTAGTAACCAGGAAGCTGTAGACATTGCTCGTTCTTTTCTCGTGGGGAACAACAAATCACAACCAATGCTGGCTTGTAAAAAGCTTGTAGATTTGTCTGTTTCACGAGGCTCTATGGATGATACAAGCGTTATGCTAATCAAATTAGGACACTATGTTTAAAGTTTCGTTAGTGCATCAGGCTTTTTTAGATTGCATTGATTGCAGTTGAGACCCATTGAGGCTGGAGGAGGTGCCTGATAGAGTAACCAATTCTTTTCTGTATATATAAATCTGACGACATTATTCAAATTTTTTGTAGCTTCGGAGGGAGGGATATTAACAACAACATTTAGTAATTTTTTTACCATAGAATGATTGATGTAATAATAAGCACACATTACTATTGTTACTATTATTATTATTTTGGTAATTCATTTATTTTTTGAAGATAAATTTTTGATGATTACATAAATGCAAAGTTATAGAATGATTCAATCAACGAACCTGTCAATAATTTATCAGGTGGCCAAATTTAGTCTTTTTTCTACGAATTTGTCAACCTATTGGAGGTAGATATTGAAGGACCGGTGGGCTGAATAGTGAGCTTCTGACTTACGATTTTGACAGTTTTTTATTCAAGCCATGCCTGCATAATTGCAGGGAATGAATTTTTTATTCCTATAATTAGTTTTGGGCCTTAATTTGTACCAATGTTGCTTCCAAGTTCCATCCCTGTGTAGTTTATCTAAAACATTTGAAGAGTTTACTTTGAACCCACTCTTCTACAACGTGAATATGATCCCATTAACACGGGCTATCTGTATTTGAGATTCATGCAAACTATTTTATTTTATTTCTAAGGTTAATAAGATAAAATGGAGTTAGGTAGATGTTCATGAATCGTGGTTTATATTATACAGATTTCTTTCCATGCTGTGCCCAATTAGTTAATGAAAAGACTCACCATGAAGATACTTTAAGGTCATATACTTAGGACACGGAAAGAACTTGATGTTCTATTATTTTTATTCATAAAACAAACACTTGATTCATGTGAAAAGCATGGTTGTTATTTAACCCTCTTGATTTTAGGCTTATGTTATATGGCCTTTAAACCTTAATTTTCTAATGCCTTTTGGACTCGTGAGTTGTATATCAACTATCACCTAAACAATTCAGATTTAAAACCCCATAAAATTGAAATAAAAAACACCCCGAAGTAACACAATTTTGTTATGGAGGATTTTATTTAGCAGAACAGTTTTATGCACCAATTTCCTAGACTGTTTTTCCTTTCTCAAATGTTTGACTCCGTAAAAAGGTCTGAGACGGTGGAACTGGGAAATGAGTTATATTATATAGTTGCTTGGTTTGGGAAGCACAAGGTCCATTAATTAATTTAGCATAAGGAAAATTAAATTATTTCATATAAATGTCTCGTGAAAACTAATGTGAACGTTCTATTAATCTATAACAACTTATAAGCAGCACCGTTGGCAGAAGTTGACCGACCAAGTTTCTTGTCCATTGCGATCACTGACTACGTGTTCTGCCGACCACCGAATTGAAAAAAAAATGATAAAAGTGTAAAATATTCAGAATCATATATCCGTTGTCATGCACACTAACAACCACTTTATAAAAAATGAAGAAATTACCAGTTTTCAGATCCAAAATCAGGAAATTCTCTTTGCGTTTACACAAGTTTTTAGAGTCTCTTACTGTAGACATATTTACTATATGATAAAAAAAACTATAGCTGATGTAACATAACAGCAATGGCATGTCCTTGAGGCTAAGTGTTTTCTATTACAACCATACAACATAAAAAATAATAGGAGAATTCAGTGCGTGTGTGTACACATTAATATGGGGGTGTTGACAATAATGAAGTGATGATGGTGACAATAAGAAATTTGTTGTGGCTTGACTTGAGATTGACTTGGGATGCGAAGGTAGGTTCGAGGCATTGAGACTACTTGCATGCACACGCACATGACACGTTCTCGTTTTGGAGGATCCTTCGCGGAAGGCACAACAGCGTGTTTGTTTGTGAACTGTTGTGTGATCTTGGGGCACTCTCCCAAGTCCAAACAAAACCAATGACCTTTTGTTTGATGATCCTCGTACATAAGACATGTCACAATGGTTTGAGAAAAGGGGAATGTGCATGTAACCAAACTCCTACGTCCAATCACCAACCAACACTGTGCATGTATCCCCTATCATACGGCGAATACTAAACCCTCTCATGAATTTGATTGTTTCAGAGGAGAATCAGTCATCTTGTGACATATTAATTGTTGACATGCACGGTGTATTTTATATGGATTGTTAGTAGTAGTTTTGGAAGAACCTGCTTTATTATAATGCTTTAATTGGCTATGATTTATTTTTGTATGGAAAGATCTTTGTTGGTTGATTCGATGGAGTTGTTTTTTGGATGAATGAACCACTGTAAGCAACTAGGTAATTAAAGACTTATTATACTATGTAGGATGAATATATTACTATATTTTTGCCAAAGTAAAATGAAGCAACAGTATTACAAATATGAACTAGTATGAAATGAAAATGCATATAAGTCTTATATATTAAGGTAACCTATTCAACCGTGTAAAAAGTTTGATGTTCATGTTGGAACATAACTTGCGTTCATAACAAGATTGGGTGAAGTCTGAAGAAAAGTCTCCAAATGTCAATCTGTGATTAGGATAAAAGAAGTAATTTTGTGAGTGTCTGAAAGCAGAAACGAGAGAAAGTAAAAGTATTATCGTAAGAAAACAGTTTAAGTACAGTTACATAATGAGTAATGATATCTTGCCATTTCTTTACATAATATATATCACTTTAAACGAACTTGGAAGGATATGATTATTAGTGCCTATACTTCAGAAAGTACAAACCCTCACAAAAACATAACCTAGATTAATTATTGAAGATAAAATGTGTTTCATGTGAAAAAAAATATGATAAATGATAAAGGGGGGTAAAAATATATGAAAAATATCGACTTAGGTAAAAATCTGTTTGAGTTATGTACTACTACTATAGTTGTACAGCTGACTGACCATTAACTATATCTTAAATACTCTTCGATCACCCTAAAGATACAATGATCATAGTTTCAAAAGAGATTATTGACAAACAATTTATTACTGCCTAATATATATGATTAAGAAGGTAACTAAGACACATTTAACACTTGAACCATTGGTCTATGAAGAAAAGACCCAATTACAAGCATATACATAAGAACACATGTCAAGACAAAAGTTAACGTAAAATATTTAGACTGTTAACTAATTTGAATTTGAATGTAGGAATACTTGCTCAGACCAAAAAGAAAAAAGAAGTTCACCAAAAAGAGAAGGATATTGTCCACCAAGAAAAACTGGAAGTTGGGAATTGAAGAATTGACCGAAGACTTAGTAGTATTCAGGATTAAGTGATCTTGTAATAACAAGTTCATTTATAATTTCTTTAATTATATTCTTAATGTGTACTACATATTATTGGTTAAATTTGAGGTTGTAGCCTTAATAAATACCTTATTTGTTAGGTAATGTTTCAGCACATCAACCCTTGATTAAAAAAAAAAAAAACTAAAGATCATGTGAAATCAAAATATACTGTTATAATCAAATAAATGAATTTTTTTTATCACTTTTTGATCTAAGGTATTTGTAATTTTCATATAACACTTCTAAAATTAAATTTGAATTTATTTTATTTATCTTAATCATGTTTAAAGGTGTAAAAATGAATACAATTCAATGGATACACTCGATTAATTGCATGTATTAAGAATGATTGAATCATGAAATTTAGATTAAAACCTGTTTTTACGTAGAGATAACAAACTGTGCAAGTTAACCATTACGGACCTACCCAAAATAACTTGTGAATTACATAAAATTGGGCTAAAATGGTTTAATTTTATTTGCTTTTCTAATTTGATGATTAAGTCTAACCACCTATGTGGGTTGTAGAGTTTTTTGGTCAGTCCACTATATTTTGTCGGATGATTTTTTTTTTTCTAATTTCTTGAAAATTGAATATTGAAAATATCGTGTAGTTATTTTTATTTACATATTTATTTTAGTGTAATTAATAAAACACAGATAATTATTTATTATATTTTTCATTTACAATAGATCGAAATGTGATACCATGTCAATCATTATAATTATTTAATATGGAAAAAACTTACATATTATAAGTTGGTATCGATCATTTCATAAAATCTAAAAGAGTATATATCCTTAATTTTAAATCTATATATTATAATTTAACTATATTTTTAAATAATGTGAAATTTTTAATATATTTAATATTCACATATTTCATGTAAAAAATGTCAAGTGTAAGAATAAAAAAATGTTTGATAAGATATAGATAACATGATTTGTTTAACAAATCTTATCAAGATAAATTTTTAATAAATTTAGATACTAGATACTATATACTATTTTAAGAAAATAAACTCTTAAATTTAATTTAATTTTACAAAATTAATTTAGTAAAGTCAAATTTACACTTATTTATATATTATAATTTTACAATATCTTTAAATGATGTAATCTCTAATCATATATTTAATCTCTTATTGATGACTTTGAAAATATTTTAAAAGTTTTATTCCATTGTAAAGTTAAAAAAAGTAAAAGAAAAAAAAAATAACACATGTGCATCTTAACTTTCTAAGTAACATGTCAAACAAATTAAAATTTCAAAAGTTTACCATTATATATATATATATATATAACTTAAAATAACCTACTATAACTTTATAAAGACCGTTTAAATAAAAAAAATGAAAGTTTTAGACAATGCTATAGACTATTATTAGTGTACTTTCTTAACAAAATTTAATCAGAAGCATTAGTTTGAACATGGTCCTGCTAGCTGGGCCCAAGTCCGATTATAACATGGATTTTGTCGAACAAAGCTAAAAAGCCTTTCATTTAATTCGGGTTCAGAATTTTATAACCTATATCGTATATATTAGAAAACGGGCTAAGGTCAACTCAACTAGTGTAATCCATTTTACAATGTCTATTTAATAGGGTTCTTAAATAGTATAAAAATTACGATTAATGATCTAAGTTGTTTTTTCTCATAATAAACTTAACACGAGTTCAATACAAAATTTTTAATAATTGTTAAAGTGTGCTAAAGTACACGCTAAAAAAAAAAAATCTAACATTTATATCTATAATTTAATTTTGGGATAAATAGTAAGTTTTATTTCTGAAAGTGTGAAATATGATCAATCTAATAATTAAAAGTACAAAATTTATAAAACCATTCTTAAAAGTGAAATATTTGTTTCAATATGCTTCTATAGTTAAATTTAAACTATTAAAATCAACACCTATGTGTAATGATTGATATTGTACGTATGATAATATTTGATAAGAAAGATGGTTTTTAACTTTTTAAACTTTTCGCATTATAGCATATCATTTTGAATTTAGTGTTTGAAGTCAATATCTTATTAGCATTTTGATTTCTATTTTTGTTACATTAAGTATTTTAGTATTTGAAAGATAAAATGAATTATAAAGTTTATAAGAGAAAGATAAAAAATCATGAGAATTAATGAATGGAAGTAGGAGAATATGTCTTTTTTAATAATAATAATAATAATAATAATAATAATAATAATAATAATAATAGTAATAATAGTTGAAAACGCCTTAGGCTGAGTTTAAGGGAGGGTGAATTGAACTTTGAAATATTTTTAAATAGTTTTCACAATTTTAAAAACTTTAATGAATCTCAATGCTAAAGATATAAGGTGTAGTGAAGAAATAAATTGATTCCAGCCAGGAATGAATCAATTTGTTTTACTGGCAGAGAGTAAATTTTAAACAGTACACACAACAGATTCACAATCACACAGTAGCACCTTATGCAGATCAAATTCACACATTTTCTAGAGCAATACTACACTAAGAAATGAATCACACAAAGTTACAAATTTGATTAAGAGTAAGGAAGAACAAAATTACAAAATTTACTAATTTGAAATACTTAACACAGTTCTATGTTAATTTCAGTCAATATTAACAAATCTGATAAAGTCTCCTAACACTAGCAAGATTGCAGAGGGTAATTATCAAAATCAAGATTCAATTTTAGTAGTTGATACAAACTTGAGAATTATACAGAATGCAAATTCAATTGTCCAGTTATACTAAGAACTCAAAATAAGAACACAAATTCTACAGTACCACACCTATTCAAACAGAGTTTCAATTCTTTGTAAAATCACAGATCCAGAATTTTATATGTAATACAAAATTTGAAAAGCAACAATCTGTTAAGCAAAATTTCTTTGGCAACTACAGCAAATTTATTAGAACCAACAACGAGTTCAAGTTATAACGAACAAATTCAATTCTCAGCAAAGAACTTAAACCACTTTTTATCAAGATTACCAGGAATTAATTCAACTTTCAATTAAATTCAATATGCAGTGCAAGAATAATACAGAATTGAAAGAGAAGGGTCAAGAACAACAGAACACAGTCAATTATACTGGTTCACCCTTCCTCAAGGGCTACGTCCAGTCTCCTTTGCCCCTCAAGGAAAGAAAATTTCACTAACTTTAATCAATTGTTCAAACACAAACAATTACACAATTCTTACTCCTCGTAAGAATCAAACACACACTGAATTGAGCACCTACTCCCCGTAGTCCCCACTCAAAACAACAATCACACACAGGCTAAGACCTATAGCCTACAACAATACACTATTTCAAAAGTTTCACATATTTACAATCAATTTACACAAATCTTGATACAAAAAAGGATGAAGAATGGTAAAGAAAAGAAACTTCCTGATTGGCGCACAGAAGGGGCCTTTGCACAGTGTTGAAGAACTCCAATAGCACAGTGTTGGTCAAGCGTTACTCTTCAACAAAAAACCTCAATTGATTTTTCTCAAGAATTTCTCCAAATGCCCAAAAGTGTTTTTCACAGTATTCTGCTGTATTGATTCTCAATTTTCATTTTTCAGTGTATGAGGCATGTTAGAAACCTTGTTATTTTTATAGAAGAAAAAGTGTCAATTCTGTTTTCAAAAAACAATTAATTCAGTTCTGCCAAGCATCGAATAACTTGATTTCATGAATACTGAAATCGCTTTATTTTTATCCAGTGCAGTATTTAAAAATCAGTTTAAATCAAAACTTAGCTAACTCTTTTTTTTTAGACTTTTGCCAATCAAGCTCACACCCACTCACACCAGACCAAGACCTAAACCATATTCAATTGCTTGCTTACTTTGTCTTGTTGGACTTGTCTTATATAGCTTCATCAAATCATTAATCTTGTGAGAGTACTAATAATAATAATAATAATAATAATAATAATAATATATATTGTAGTACTTAATTAAAAATATTCAAAATATTTTTAGGAATAAGAAGTAGGTGGTTATGTTTAATAAGGATATTCAAAACTGAACCAATAAAAAAATCAATCAAAACTTATTATTTTTTTGGATTACATGGATCTATTTTTTCTTCAACAAAAACGATTTAATTTGAATCTCACACTAAAAGAAAAAATTGAAGTGTACCAAATCCAACCATGTTGCTTATTGTATTTAAATGTACGAGTACATCTCTTAAGGATTATTTTACAATTTAATTATATTGTAACTACCATACAATTATAATTATCAAGACATGATAAAAGTTATATTGTAATTATAAAATTATCTAGTTTATTTATGGATATAAGAGAAAGTTGAAAGTGTACATATAACTACAATTATAAAAAAAAGAACATAACATTTTTATTTAATGATTTTGTATTGTAAAATATTTAACAATTGTGTAGTAAAGGAAATAGCTACAATCGATTCAAACTAATTACAAAAAAATTGTTTGATTTGGTTTGAATTTTTATTATGAAATCAAATCACACACATTGCATTTTTTTTTGTTTTATTTAAATAATTTTATTTAATAAAAGTTTAACCAAACCATAAATACCCGTTCAATGATTATTATTATAACAACTATTAAAAAATCTACTTTTATATTAATGCAATTAGTCAATCTGTCACATGTTAAGCATATCAAAGATTTGGAGATGAACAACATGTTCTCCAATACAACAGAAATTTAGCTTTAGTAGTTTGGAAAAGGACACTAAACTATAAATCAAAAAGTAATTTACACACTAAACACGTATCACATGTTAATAGGGTATTAAGAAGTTGTATTTCTAATATATGCAAAGTTTTGGTATTATAAAGTAGATAAAGATATTTTGGTTGAGTGGTTTAGCTAATTTAGAAAAGATACAAGTATATGAATATATCTTATAAGATTGGGAAGAAATCTTTTCAAATGTTAATCATCATGTAAATAAACAATATATTATATAAAAGAAGTGTTACCTTTAACATATTAAATTTAGCCATAAAACTATTGAAGATAATTTGTACTTTAAAAAATATTTTAATAATTATTCTATTTTCAAAGATTAAATTAAACCTGATTCACAAAATTCACTGTTTATCCTTTAATTCTGATTGCATACTTTTCCTTCTACTATTCGCTTGTTTTATTTTCTTATCTTATACTTTAAATAATTTTTACATTTAAAAATTATTTTAACTTTAAAATGTTCACCACTTTACTTTTTGCTGCTTTATGTAATGTCAAATTATTGAAAGTTGTTTTTATTAGAGACATTTTTGCAATTCAAAACTAGTGTATGTTTTCTTTTCTAGATTCTGCATTTGTCTTCGTAATTTTATACTATATCAAATTTACTTTGTATCGGATTAGTATTTTGTTTAGAGTGTATATCCATGTTAAGGACAATAAAGTTAGAGTCATTATCAAATTTTATTTTATTAAATCAACAATAATTCGTTAATTAAAATCTTGATGAATGAATTTCCAGTAGTATAAATCTAATAACAGATATAAAAAATATGTGGTAATATATTTATTTTTACTTTTCAAATTTTTTTACACCAGTTAAAAGTTTAGTAAGATATAATTATTTTTTACACCGATCAAACCGTTAAAGTTTCAAACCGTAAAAAAAAAGGCCTTTTAAAAACTCTTCTTTGCCATGTTCTAGATCTAATTCATCTCTCATGGTTCATTTTAGATTTGTATAATCAATGTTGAAAAAGAAGATCTTTTACATTGATCTATTTTATAACCGATTAAAAACTGCATTATCTAACTGATTCTAAGATCAATTTAAAATTCAAAAACATCATGTATTAGAATTGGTTCTTTTTTAAACGATGACACTTATTATGCAATTAAGAAGATCCTTATTTTTTATATTATAATTGGAGAAAAATGACAAATTAAGTGTACTAACTCTCAAAGAACAGTAGATACCACAAGAGTGTACACATGCCAACAATGTGTTCCTCTTGTACAAGACAGGACATACTTTAATACCATATCCTATCTCAATCAGTATACTAATCTAAGAAAAAAGATCACCCAAATCTTATAAACAAATTTTTTAATGGTATTTCTAACTAATGTGATGCAAATTAAGATACATGATAAAACGTCGAGCAACTGTATTAGACTAAAGAAGGGTAGATATGAGTGATATGAAAATACCAATGCTAGCTCATTATACAGGTATGACATAGTTAAGAAAATCTTAGGCAAAATTTTCAATTATCTACAATAAGGTAATTCTAAAAGATTTAAGAAAGAGAAAACAAATTATAATGCTTTATTAAGAGAAAGAAAAATCCCCTTAAAGAATAAGAGGATTATCATCTTAAAAATTTGATTTACTTACAATATATATGGATATGGACGATGTTTGTTGAAGATCTTATCTTGATTAGATATAAGATCAATTCATATTATATAAGTAAGTGCAAACATTACTTTATAATACACTTTTGTAAGGTTGTAATAATATATATACATGTATGTGCATAATAAAGAAGATTACACGTTTTCTCTTTTTATCTTTATCTAACATGGTATCAGAGCTATCTAGTCTTAACATAGTATTAGAGCATTGCAGTTGTGTTCGCTGAGATTACGTGCATCACATCTCTTCTTAAATAACTTCATATTTCATCTGCACTTCCGGTTGTCTATTCAAATAATCTTAGAGTTGTTCTTCTAACTGCAAATCTTGTCTCACATTCAAAGTCAAAACATTTTGAGTTGGAATTATATTTTATACCTGATTAAGTTCAAAAAAAAGTTGGTTCATCTTCTTGGATGATATCAAATAACTGATATTCTTACAAAACCTAGGAAAATCTTTTCATATTTTCTGAGATAAACTTATGGTACTCCCAAGACCACTCATAAGTTCACGGGAGGTGATAATATGTGTAGTATTGTGTAACTAATTTTAGTTTCTCAATCTATTATTTAAACCGTTGTATCCATACATACGTGCATAATAAAGATTGCAACATTCTCTCTTTCTATCTTGATCTAGCAGGTTGAGTTAAATTTTAAAGTCTATTTTTTAAAATAATATTAGATTCATTTAAAGTATATATATTTTAACAAAATTTGATGAATTTATCATGTCACTTGCCATTAAATCATTATTGAACCATCCATTAATATATATTCTTATAAGTAAGTATAAACCTCACTTTACATATATAAGTTGGGTTTCTAAATTTTAATTAAGTTTAAAATCCACTTCTCAACCATGTTATTTTCATTGTAAAAATTATAATTTTGTTTTAAAAATATGCAACATAATATAAATTATAAAAATAAAACTCCATATTCATTTAACAACAACTCTGATAATATCTAAGATATTGTATTTAAGTTTTATAACAAGAAAACTTTTTTTTATGTATTCTAAAATACTAAATGAATTGGTGAAATACAAAAATTTAGTGGTTTGGCATTGGAGAAGAATTCACATAACATTGTATGTGATGTTTATAGTAAAATGAAAAGCTTGGTGGGACAATTTAAGTGTCCTTACTAAACAAAGAGAGAGGAAAAAGAAGGAAATGATTAATCGTGATGTTTGCATGGTGAGCACAAAATATGGAATGTTTTGAGTGCATTTGCACAACATGGGCTCATCATAAACCATTAATGACCTCTCTTTTGTCCCTCTCTTTCCAGACAAAGTTCCGCACCATTGCAATTTGCAACAAACCCGTTTCTCATCTTCTTCCCAATTTTCATGCATATCTCAATTTTCAAGTCAACAAATTAGAATTAGTATTTTTTATGTCAATGCTGCAAAGCATATTGGGGTTTCTGATCCTTTGTAGATAAGCAATATGCATTACACGTCTTTACTTCTGATTATTAAATGGCTTTATCTCCTCCTTTTGAAGATGAAAAGGAAAAGGAAAAAGGCTTCACTGCCTTGTTTTTAGTTTCAATTTGACTCATAGTGGAGGCATAAAGCAAAATGGCTGAGCTAACATTAAGAAAATGTTCTCTTCACCACCAACTTTTTTCATTTCTTGTTTAAGAAAATTTTGACCTGAGACCTGCTTAGTATATTCTTATAACATACTATTCTGACTTTTTCCTTCTCTTAGCTCTTCTATTTTGTAAAATAAAAATCTTGAGGTTAAACAACTTTAATTAAATATTTTCTATTTATAAAACGAAAATAAAATAAATAATAATTTATTTAATGAGTAAACTTATGGAGTAGTTAATTTTATTGTCTAATCTTGAATTTATATCCTAGCATATTGAGTTTGATTTATTCCTTTTAAATAAGAAAAAAAATTAGGATTTGTTCTCGTTGTCTTCTTGTCAATGAGTGGAGTGATTTCTCTTGCATTTATCAGTATTTTTTATATATTTTGGTTGCTCTTAAATTACATTATTAAAACTTAATCAAATTAATTTAATTTTTTTTATAAACCATGTTAAATTTCTTCTCTTTTTTATTTTGAGCTCTTGTGCACTACTAAGTGCACAAATTGTTGTTGGTGTTTGGTATTACTCAATGGTCTGCTAAATTGTACACGAGTAAGATGTAGAAAACGAAATTTTTAAACAATCCATATAAATGAAACCAAATCAATTATAATTAAAAAATAAAACTTGAAACTTTATTATTTTACTTCCACATAACAGCTGGCACAAGTTTTTCATTACTATTTGAAAAAAAAAAATACTTGAAAAAATTAAAAAAGAATTGGGTTTTACTTCTGATAAAGGTGAAAAGTGCCTGTCGTAGACCACACAAACTAATATTTTACCTTAGAAGTCACCTTAAAAAAATTATTTGTTTATAATAATCTTGGTTTGAAACTGTTAAATCATTTTAAAGATCAGAGTGTTTTTTTTTTTTTTAAATTAGCGAAAGAAAAAACGAATAACTTTTTTTAAAACTAAAATAAATTAAACCTTCTTTTATGAAAAAAGGAAAAACATATTTTTCATTTAAAAATTATACATGAATCCAAGTTGGTTTAGTGGACAAGACTTAATTCTATTTTCAACTTATTTTTGTATATGTTACTTTTTGCAATGATTAAACTTTTTTTGTGATTTTGAAGTGTTATACTTAAATTATACAAATTAAAGTTAATTAAAAATAAAGTTTCTTGTTAAGAGTATAATATTTGGTGTTAGCAACATAATTTTTTATCTTGAAACCGTTGGTGTTGGTGAATGTAGTTTTGAAAAGATGTGGACACCAGACACCGCGTCACACAAATAGATGATGCGTTCCGGCAATATGCTAGTCAAGTCATGAACCACGTTGCTTAATCCTCATAACCACCACCTTATCCAAACCAGGTACTTCACCGAGTAAGCACGCTGCATTATCACCATTTTTATTATTTCTATATTCCACTCTTCTTCGTGTCTTAGTGTCAAAGGATCTAAATTGAAACTCCTAAGAAACTATGTTCCTACGCGTCACTTTTTCCTTCCTCCCAATATTGCCACATATTCGTGGCCCCATTCACAGGCCAAATGGCAAGGTTCTGGAGTTCTAGTAGCTACTTTAAAAGGGTTCTAAAATAATCAAGGAATGAAGGTTGAAATTGAATCCTGGTTTATTTTTTTTCAATGACAAAAGTCATGTTTACGTGGACAAACAAACCCTACCTTCATTCCATTCCGTAACGCTTTGTCCAATTTCAAAGCCTCATTCGATCAAGTTCAATTAATTTCTAAGTCCCTCCCAAGCAATTACGCGCTCCCAAGTGGTGCGCCACAAAGACCTCTAGTTCTACATTTTTTACATCTTCTAATTTGCCAAAAGGAGTAAGCCACAAGAAAAATAAAGTTGGGGACTAGAGCACTAACTTTGCTGTTTAAGGTGAAGTATTGCATTTATACTAAATCGGGATTTGGTGGTTTTTCTCTCTATAATTTAGGCTGAATTAGGCAAACCAAAACCAAAAGTTAGAATTATATGATCCGAAAACAAAGCTGGGTCTGGTACATGATGACACCAGGTGCCACATACTTAATAAGGAACCGCGTGCCCAATTTTTCCATCAATTTCTCCACAAAAGAGAGAACACCCCACAAACATCTTCTGAAAGATACTATCAGATTTGGGGACCTTACCAAAGTCCAAACTCTTCACATGCAAACAAAGTTTCCAAAACTACACCTCCAAATAAAAATGCGAATAAACAAATAAAAAAATCCATTGGAATTGGGGCGACGCACGTCACAGGGTTGTGGTTAAACTAAACCTTCCAGTGACTAAAGCCACACACAAGCATCTTTCATGGCATCTACATCCAGACATCTCCCAATTCATCTTCTTTACGAGTCTCTAGTGTTGTCTCCACAACTCCGTGGACCAACACATTTGCGCCACGTGGGGCCTCCCCCATCTACTTTCATTTTACCACCACCACCGTGGTATGTTATGTTCTGTTCCCTTTGCCAACTATTAACATCTACCTCTCAACCAGAAAACTCTTCCATTCCTCTTCACAACCACATGTTCCAATTAATATTCCCACGCAACACGACAAAATACAACCACAAAATCAACCCCTCCCATGTCCTAATAATAATAATAGATAAAAACCCAATACCTCTTCTCCCCCAATTGAATCTAAAATAAAATATATATTGAATTTAATAAGAATTTTGTAAATTGAATAAATATTGAGAAAGTAAGATTGGAAATAGAAATTGAATGATGAAGTGGTGTGTGGATAAGGATTAAAAAACTAATCCATCAGCATAAGAAAAGAACAGTGTCCAGTGCTTCATTCCCACAATCCTTCATTTACGTCAAAAACATTACCGCCCAAAACTTTCAGATGTCCATCTCAACGTCACCACCGCTTTTTCTTAATTATCCACTTTCATAAATGCCACGCTGTACAACCAAACCATTTTTTGAAAACACCAAACCAACACCGAATGTTATCTTATGTTATTAGAACTAACAAACATCCAAACACCAACGCACCACCCACTTCGTTGCTTATATATACCCCCACAGGGAACTCTCACACAAATGTCAATTACCATACTTTACACTTCCATTCCAACTCAAACAAACAATAAATAAACTATGACTTCCTGGGTGAGAGGCAAGTGCATCGGTAAGGGTGCGTTTGGTGTTGTCAACGCGGCGGCTTCCAAAGCTGATGGACACGTTTTCGCGGTGAAGTCCGTGGATCGTGGAGCGGGGCTCCCTCATCAGCTGGAGGCGTTGGAGAACGAGATTCGGATTCTCAAACGCGTGGCGTCGCCGCATGTGGTGGCTTATCTCGGCGACGATGTTACGTGCGAGCAGGGCGGAACGGCGTCGTTTAGGAACCTTCATTTGGAGTACATGCCAGGTGGCACCGTCGCTGATCTGGACCCCGCTGACTTGGACGAGGGTTTGGTGAGGCGCTACGCGTGGTGCCTCGTGAGCGCCCTGCGTGACGTCCACGCGCAGGGCTTCGTGCACTGCGACGTCAAGGGGAGGAACGTGCTCCTCTCCGGCAACCGTGCCGCTGCGAAACTCGCCGACTTCGGCGCGGCGGTGGAAGTCGGAGCTTCGTCGGAATTGTTGCCACGCGGCAGTCCGATGTGGATGGCGCCGGAGGTGGTGCGCCGGGAGCGGCAGGGGCCGGAGTCCGATGTGTGGTCGCTCGGTTGCACGGTGATCGAGATTGTCAACGGGAAACCGGCGTGGGAGGATCACGGCGTGGACACGCTGAGTCGAATCGGTTACTCGAACGACTTGCCGGAGTTTCCGAGCAAACTGTCGGAGCTAGGGAAAGATTTTCTAGAGAAGTGTCTGAGAAGAGAATGGAGTGAACGGTGGAGCAGCGATCAGCTGCTGCAGCATCCATTTTTGCTTCCCTACACCGTAGTTGAATGGTCTCCTCGTTGCGTTTTGGACTGGGTTGACTCGGAGTTCGCAGAGTCAGAATACAGCGAATACAGCGAATACAGCGACCGAGAACAAGAACGAGGGTCGTTAGAATTCAACCGTGAAGAGAATTCAGTTAAAAATAGAATTAGTAAATTAGCAACAGTGTCGAGGGTAAATTGGGAAACAGAGGGTTGGGTAGCGGTGAGGGAAGTTGAACTCAAGGAAGAATCATGTTCATCTATAACAAGAAGTGAAACAGAGTATGGGGTAAATTGGGAATTTAGGAATGTAGGGAGTTGTTGGGAATGCTGGCATTGTGGAGGGGTAAGTGGGGAAATAGAAAAGTTGAGTGAGGAGTGTAAGAGAGGTGGAGATTGGATCTGTGATGGGTATGGGTTGGAAAAGGTGGGTTGGGTTGGGGGAGGGGGAATATTGAGCATTTACAGTTGTAAAACTTTGATGAGGTGTTATTTGTTGTTGTTGATGTATTTAAATATATTATGCTTTTGGATTATTTATGGTGTTTATCTTTTCTTTACTACATGAGATTGATCAGAAATTGGGGGTGGGGGGTGATGGGACAATAAATTGGGTGGATTGTAGAAGAAATTGATTAGGTTGGGTGGTGTGAACTGTGAAGAGAGAAATGATGCACAGTTGGGCACATGATGGATGCCCAGCTTTAGTCTTGTGGCAACGATATGGGAGATCTGAACTGGGATGGGGATTTCAAATAACAAATTCAAAATAAAAACCAGGAAAAGGTCTAGTAAAGCATAATACAACAATGAGGTCATTAGATAATCATATAATGATCTCCTACACACTATTGATTAACTGTGGAAATCAGGTTAAATTTGATGAATTAATTCCATTAATTCTTTAAAAACATGAGAGAGATCTTCCACCACAAGTACAATCTCTCAGATTCTTATTCACTTTTTACTTCAACTCTCCATTTTAATTGGAGATCTTCATTTTGTAAGTCCAATCAAGGATCTACAATTTAATCTTTACTTAAAAATTACTTTTAAAATCGATTAATTAATTTTTAATTATCTATAATTTATAATTGTTCTTTTGATTACAAACATTAATTCCTCTCATTAATTGAAAAATAATAAAAGAATTAAATATCCATGGACCACATATAATTGTAAATCAATATTTTAGCATATTAGATATTTATTTTAATATTTTTTTTCTTCTTCTTCTCCATATTTCTTCATTAATTTCTTTTTCTTTTCGTTGATGAGAATGAAATCTTTACTAACTTCCCTCCTATTTTTAGTTATTAGATAAAATTGTTACTAATTATGATCAAGATAGTTATCAAATTAGATTTTAGTTGTTAAATAATTATAGAATAAAATAATGATTGAATTTAGTGGCTAAATAAGTCAAGATAATTTGTGTCTAACATTATCCTCCAATTTTTAGTTATTAAATAAAATGTTTACTAATTGTGATCAAGATAATTATCAAATTAAATTTTGGTTGCTAAATAATTATAAAATAAAAGTAATGATCGAATTTAGTGACTAAATAAGTCAAGATAATTTGTATCTAACATTATCTACCAAGGTTTTAGTCACTTAATTGGTATCTAATTAAGTTAAAGACTAATTTAGAATCTAAGGGTATAATTGGCTAAAACCTTGATAACTAATGTTAAATATCAATTATTTTGACTTAATTGGTTACTAAATTCAATCATTACTTTTATGTTATAGTTATTTAGCCACCAAAATCTAATTTAGTGATTATTTTAGTCACAATTAATAATAATTTTATTTAGTAGCTAAAAATTGGTCTTGTTCTCTTGTAATGTAATATTATGAATTGCATTGAATGAGTTGAACTTTGCAAAACTTCATTAAATATAATAGATTTAACATATTAATATCATTGTTTAAATCTATAACTCCATTATACTATAATATGTATTTAAATCAATTCAACTTAACATACTTCAAAACTTACATTCCTCTCTAACTTATAATTTGTCGATGTCATTATCATTTAACATTCTCGAATACTCATCCCAAAACATATTTCACGTTATCTTCAAAAACTTTTTAAACTTTGAGTTAAATATTCATCAAAATTATCAATAGATAATATATATGATAATATATAAATTCTAACAGTGCATTTATGTAATAATGATAAACATCTTCTACCAAGTGTATCAAATCTTATTAAAAAATACAGATTGTGATTACGAAGAGCATCAACAATTTGAAAAAATGATTACTTCCACATTCAAAGCTTTCGTCGAAACTAACTTTTTACTTTTTATGTATACAAAATTTTCTAAAGAGAAATCAATAACCAAGTAAGTGTAATCGTCCTCATGATTTATAACTCTTCTTTGTCTAAATTGATTACCGATCTCCACTTAGTGTTGAACTTCAGCTAAGTATGTTAGGATTTTTTTTTATTAAGTGTTTCTTGAAACATTATATCCCAAAGTGCATCAAAGTCAAAATCTAAAATCATTTTAACAAGTAAATGGAGATACATTGAACAAGATTATAAAAAAAATATAGAAATGTGCATGTCTTTTGGAATTAAAACATTAGAACCAACAATTATGAAAACGTATTAGACTGAGTTCAAGAGGGGGTGAATTGAATTTTGAAAGATTTTTGCAGTTTAGACCTCTGAAAAACTGTTTTCGCAATTTGAAAAACTTTAGTGAATCTCAATGATTGAGAATATAAAGTACAGCAGAAAATAAATCGGCTTCAATCTCGAATGAATTGATCTATATTAGATGTTGAGTAAAATACAAACAAAATGAATTACAGTTACAGTTTAACACAATCAAGATTTCTAAAATAGCATAAACAAGATATATGTAGTTTTTATCAAAATAATATAAAACACATAATTAACTATGATAGAAATTCAGCCAAGATATTATAATAAAATCCTACAATTCAACAACAGATCTGAATCAATACCAACCAAGAATATCAAGTCCAATGCAACTATATTAAACACAACAGTTCTGCAGTGACTCAATATAAAGACAATCAATGCCAAAGATTAAAAACAGATATTAAAATTCAATTACTGCAACAATTTCAGTTTTACAAATTATGCAGAATACAATTTGACACACACCAGTTGTGATTTGAAATCAAAATCAAGAACACTAACTCTGCATAAGAATCACAAACCAGTTCGCAACTCAAAATTATTACTATATCACAAAACCATATTGTTTTTTCTATTCAGAGATGCTACAGACCTTTATCAAGCCAAAGATAAATTCAAATTCAAATTACAGTGAACAAACCCCAATTTGCAGTATAGCAATTAAACCAATTATGCTTCAGATTATCGAGAATCAATTCAATTATCTTTTAGTTTAAGTATGCAACTCAAGAACAGATTAGAATTGAAAGAGAAAAGTCAAGAACAACAAGACACAGTCAATTATACTAGTTCACCCTTCCTCAAGGGCTACGTCCAGTCTCCTTTGCTCCTCAAGCAAAGAAAATTTCACTAATTTCAATCAATTGTTCAAACACAAACAATTACACAATCCTTACCCCTCGTAAGAATCAACTACCCATTGAATTGAGCACTTACTCCCCGTAGTCCCCTCTCAATTCAGCAATCACACGTAAGGCTAAGACCTATAGCCTAGAACAATGCAATCTTTCAAATGTTTTACAAATTTATAATCAATCAACATATATCTTGATACAGAAAGGGATCAAGAATGGTCAAGAAAAGACTCCCTGATTGGCACACAGAAAATGCCTTTTGCATAGTGTTGAAGAACTCCAATAGCATACTGTTGGTCAAGCGTTACTCTTCAACAAAAAGTCCCAACTGATTTTTCCTAAGAACCTCTCAATTTTTCAAAAGTATTTTTCACAGTATTGTGTTGTATTGATTCTCAATTTTTCGCTTTTTCAGTATATGGTGCATGTTAAAAACCTTGTTGTTTTTATAGAAGAAGCTTCAATTTTGTTTTCAAAAAGCAGTTTCAGTTCTGCCAGGCATCGAATAACTAGATTTCATGAATATAGAAATCGCTTTATTTTTGCCCAGTGTAGTGTATTTCAAACCAGTTTGAACCAAAACTTAGCTAACTCATTTTGTTTAGATTTTTAATCACTTTTAGACCATTGTGCTGTTGGACTTCTTCTCAACTATGCATAGGTTCTTTGCCAATCAAGCTCACACCCACTCACACCAGACCAAAACCTAAACTACATCTAATTGCTTTCTTGCTTTGTCTTGTTGGGCTTGTCTTGCTTGACTTCATCAAATCATTAGTCTTGTGAGAATATTAGCAAATTAGTTTTACAATTATTACTTTTACAATGGTTAATTTTACAATTACTACTTTTACATTAACTACTATAATCTATAATCTATAATGACAATCAACTAAAATTGCATATAATAAAATTACACATTAAACTTGTGTATAAGATAATTACACGTGACTTTATGCTTTTTACTTGATCGTTTGTATATTTATAATGTGTCTTTTATTATAATTTCACATAACAACGTTATATATTATTTTTTTACCTCTTATATTGTTAGAATTCTTTTGTTCACAACAATTTTTTTTCTAATTACAACTTTCATTTTTCTCAAGTTTAATATTAGTGCAAATATCATGATTCATCATGGTGTGTCAACTTTTAAAATATAAGTTGGAATTTTTGTATAAAATAATAATCAGTATTCTTCAATAGCAGAAATGTTTATTCCTTTTAAGTGATTTCTTTATATTAATATGATCATTTAGGTTTATTTTTTAATAGTCTTCATGCATGCTCCAAATAAAGTTAGAATCTTTACCTTTCTTCTAAGTCTTTCTAAATGATAATATGCATTGATAATTACATTATTCACTATGCAACTATTTTTTTTTTTTCCAAATCAGCAACTTTCTTGGAATAACTCTTGAACCTCAAAACACCAAAATTTGTTTATCGATAAAATTTTACTTGATTTAATGTCCTCTTGTATATTTATTTAATTTTTTTAAACTATCTATCGCTCTTAATTTAGAATGATCTCTTAATTACGGATTTATCCAATGAGAATTAAGTCAAAAACTAATAAGATGAGTATCATTTCTAATTAAAAAGTAAATTTTATTTTTTATTTGTATAGAATTTAGTCTTTCTTATGTGATATTTTCTATTTTCTAACTTAATTTAAGTAGGAAATTGTGAAGATTGTATTTTAACATCATTATGGAAAGGAATTTATGAACTGTTGTATTATTAGATGGTTTATCAAATATTGTTCAAAATTTGTGGTTAACTTCAAAGAAAAGTTGAATAATAAGTTTAAGAATTTCTGATGAAAGGAAATTAAATATTTTGCATCATGTTCAGATAATGATTGTCAAAAGGGGAAAAAAGACGAGAAATTTGAAAATTTTCAACCATTAGTTGCGTTTTTGAGAAAATTCGTTAATTATTTTAATAATTTTACAAGAAATTGAAATAAGTTGGCAATGGAAAAATCAATCTACTATTTTACCTTCTCTTGATACCCATAGTGGAAATTGAGGAACTTGAGTAGCCTTTGAAGTCAAGGTCCTTAGACTCGTCAATGGCGATAACCGTGTTGAACAACAACAACGCTCAGTTGATGGTGACCATCATCTGCAACCAAATGCAGATTTGGTCTTTTGGCTGCTTCTATTCATATAGTCTTTATTTTTGTTCATCAATTTTGTTGCTTTCTCTCACAATCAATTAGGAGAAATAATTTAAAAAAAAAAAAAATTCTGTAAGATCTAGGAGAGAATTTTACGAAAACTCTTTCTTCGTGTTTGTTTTAGTGTCAAGATTTTATAGAAAACAAATGCTATGTTTAGTATCATATTTTGTTAAATATAAATATGATATAAATATAATATAATTAAACTGTAAAATAATTTTCAAGAGGTACTTGTTAATTAATTTTAAATATATAAATTACATTTAAATACACCATATATTTTATTTTAATTTTTATTTTTTTAACCAAATCATTGATTAAGAAAAAATAGATCCAAAAAATTAAAAAATATAATTTTATTTAATTTTTGGCTTTCTATAGATTATTTTGCTGGTTTTCGAATTTGTTTAGTTTTAAGAACCCTATATGTTAGAGATTAAAGAGATTAATATCAAAGAGATGGGAGTAGAGAATGAAGAGAGGAAAAGAGAGAAGAAAGCTGTAATAAAATAAAATATACATTACAATTTTAGATGCAAGAGTTAATTTGAATAAAAGGACAATTGCCACTGTTATTTTAATTTGTTTTAGTTGATTACAAAGATTTACAACAACTTTACTCTTTGTTATCCAATTGATATAAATCCACTTAGTAAATTTATTACTTTTTATTTTTTGAATTATTTTGTCTTAATATAAAATGTTTTAAGTATATTCCTTGACAAACAAATATAATCAAACTTGAGTTTGATTGTAATCTTTACCAGAAGTAAATTTGAGATTTGTTTCACCTGACAAGATCTCTGAGATTGTGTGAAAGAAGTTGATGCTATGATGATAATGATGTCACCCTTTGAGGCATAAAAAACAACTCTTCAAACCCTATTTCTCACTTATTCATTTGAGTAATGTATTTTTCTAATTCTAAAGAGTGCGAATAACATCATTTATTGAAAAAATTATAATTTTAAACCCCTTATTACTTTTTAGTCCCAGTAAATATTTTTCCGTCTTATTTTATTTCAATAACTGAAAATATTTTATTATTTTAAATGTGTATTTGCATGACATTATAATGTAAATGTGTATTGATTATATACAAGTTTTGAAACAATTAAATTTTAATCAAATTAAAATTAAATTATTATATTATATTAAATTAATTTAATTAACATAAACTTATTTTAACGATACCACAACTACATAAAAATATTAGAATATATAGCTTAAAAAATATTTTAAAAGCGACCAACGTTGTTTTTAAAAGATAAAAATTAATAGTAAAGACAATTTAAAATACTTATCATATACTTTTAATTAAAAATTAACGATAAAATATTAAAAAATTGTATACTATTATTCATTAGTATTTTTATAATATTAAACATATTCATTTGAAGAAAATTAAATTGTTTCAATATATATTAAAGATAATTAAATAAATGGTCAAAAGTATATCATAAATATATTGGCGTAGTTAAGAATTAAAAAAAATTAATAAAAAGTTTTTAAAACTTAAACAAAAATAATTATATTGTTAACTCATTTCAATTACATACTATTTATTTCGTGTACTAATATCAAATGATTTTTTTATAAACTAAAAGAATATTTTACTTTATTTGCTAAAATACTTATAAAAAAGTTTTTGTAAACCAGTCTTCAATTAGCATCATCAATGAAACTGCCTGTCTAAAAAAACTTTTGAAAAACAAAAAGGCTTCTTATTTGACACATCTGAGATAATTTATAATAAAGAAGAAAAAGGATGAAAAATAAGTGTTTGCATCAAAACTCTCAAACATAATTAAGGTAATCATGTTTAAAATATCCTTCTTTTTCTTTACTGTATTTTTCATATTCCTTTTGCATTTCCATAACAGTAAAATAATTATTATTTTGAAGGCATGAAATTTTAATAATTCATTTTTCTCATAGTATTTTAATCCAACTTTAAAATTTGTATTCTAATGTGTATTATAGAAGGATTTAGTTTTAGTTTTCTCATAAAATAGGAAGAATTAAAAGTGATATAATTAAAATAATACTTAAATATTTTACTATTAAAATAAAAAAATTATATAAATATAAAATCAATTACAAGTTTCATTTTAAAACAAAAACTATCTCTTTAAAAATATTTTTTCTTTTTCTTCTTATTTTCTCTTTAGATTACTTCACCTTCATGATCAAAAGTTACCGTTAGACTCTTAACAGTAAATAGAATAAAATTGATCGATCATATATTTTTTTACTGGATTAAGTTTAATTTTGCTCATTTTTTCCTCTTAGTCGATCAATTTTGAGTTTGTTGTACTGTGCATATGGGATATTTGACCTAATGATTAGTCTTTATTAATTCAGGTCCTAGTAATGTGTTTAGATAATTGATTAGGACTCAGTAGTACAAGTTAGGTCATCTATGTGTCTTTGAGTGTTAGAGCTCTTTTATCCAATTATCGTATAAGCTAAGGAAAACTAATTTTACTTTTCAACAATGCCCTAGGCAAGATGATGTGGATGCTTAAGTGACATTGTTACAAGTTCTAAATACATAAATTGTGTTATTGGGTGATATAATTATTTTGCTTATTTATAGATACTTTGAGTTAAGTTCATGTTTAAAGTAAATTGAGTATGATTTTGTTCAATTGTTGTGAATATTGGTGTTGAATCGGCTTAGTCTACAAAACTAAGATTATCTTGATTAAAGTGTAGTTACTTTGATCTTTGGTTTAATGATTTGAAATTATTCTATGTGTTTTGAACTTTGTAAACTTGTTTTAAAGTTTACATGAGAAATTATAGAATTTTGAACAAGATCAAGTGACTTAAGTTGGGATTGTAGCTTTCTAAACTAATAAGAAGGGATCCAAAAACCTAATTTGAGTCACCTGAACCAGTTTCAAAATTGTGTAGACACGTTGGGCAAGTCACAAGTTTGTTAGGCGAGTGATAAGCTTGTTAGGTGAAATTTGTAAATTAAAAAACCTAAGAGATTAGTTGTTAGACAAGCACTCTAGTTGGATGAATTTGGTTCCAGTAGTTTGCTCATTGGGCAAACAATGTTTTTGTTGGACAAAATTTGAAAAATTAAAAACCTGAGAATTGACCTCTAAGTAAGTTACTCTCGTTGGACAAATTTAGTCTCAAGAGTTTGGTAACTAGGCGAGCTAAGCTTTTGTTGGACAAAATTGGTTTATCTAAAAACTTGGGAGTTTTAACAACTAGGTGAGAGAGCATATTACTCGCTAAGTGAAAATGCATGTTTCGTATTTTTAAATTTTCATGTTTAAGTTACTTTTAAATCTTTTGAGAGACATTTCTTATAATTGAATGTTGTCATGATACTTGTACCGATTAAATATTTTATATCATGTAATTTATGAGATGTGATAACAATATTTGAATGATTACTTATATAGAATTATATTGAAAGTTTTAAAAAATATTAATTACTCTACTTTTTTGTCTGTATTTATTTTTATAATATGTGATGACCTGTCTTACATGAAAACATATATTACAAGTGATGAATTTCAAGAATAAAGAGGATAGAAATTAATATAAAAAATTTGGAAACTTTTCATCTTATAATGTATATATTTGAAATTTCTTAAAAGAAAAATATTATTTTATAATATAATATTATGAACGTGTAAAATTTATATATATATGGTATAATAACTGATGATGATATTATAGTTTAAATCTTTAAGAAATAAAAGGAAACCCTAAAAAAATAAATAGAAGTTCTAGTGAGTTAAAACAAGTAATAAGTTCATTTTTATCAATTTGATATAAAAAGAATTAGAATTTTGGGATAAACTACACATTTATATAAAACACCAGAGTTTTGGTTAGATTTTAGAAATGGAAGAAGTTTTGTAAAAGAATTACTAAACAAAAAGAAGTTAGATTAGGTTTGTTGTTCCCAGTACCACATTTTTTGTTTTATTATTTGGGTTGAGATTCTTCAACAAGATAATTAGTTATAAATTAACAGTGAAATACAATGTTATTATAATGAAAATTGATGAGAAGAGAAATGCCAATAGAAAAAGAGAAAATTAAATTAAAGCAAAAATAGTGAAAAAGGCCAGACTTAAACCTAACATATAATTAAAAGGATAAAATGAAAAAAAACACACAAACCATCTTGTCAAAATTTTAAGTTTGAACCTCTCAAAAAATAATTAAGAGACTTAGATCAATCTAATAAACACTTCCCCCCCGTAGTAATAAAACACTAAAATATTATAGTTTTTTTTCTTTCATTAGGACGTGTTAATAAAATTTACCATAAAGGGGCAGAAACTATAAGAGCCACTAAAAAACTAATGAAAATGAAAGATCCTAGTTGTGTGTGGAATGGTTATTGAGTGAAAGAGAGATGCAAGGAGCATTCTGTTATAATTGCGGCTGATATGTGAGGAAACAGAAGTGAGATAAGGGTTGGGAGTATTAGCAGCAGATGGAAAATGGAAGTGGTGCTGTGTGTTTCTTCTTTCTTGAATTTAGCAACAGTAGGGCAACCCACATGTTAGGCAGAAGAAGGTCACAAGATCTCAAGCATGCCTCATGGACCAACACTTTTTGCTTTGCCACAACAATTGCATGTGCCAAATGGATAAGGAAATCCAATGGGTGAGGTTAATGTTGAGATTGAAAAAAAGGAGTGGAGAAGGTTGATAATAAAATGGATTTGCATGTTTGGAGCTTAGTGATTTTTTGCCATGAATTGAGGCTGCTGCTACTTCATAACCCATCATTTCAGCCGCCAAACTTATCTACATGCATGTAGCACAGAGATGTGTATAAAGACATCATCAAACATCAATCAATGCAACTGCAAAGACAACATGGGTGTTACCCTTGTGTCTTTAGAAAACTAGTGATCACCGTTTGGATTCAATGCTTTGTAATAGTTCAAATGCAATCCTGTTTGATTTTGACTGGTAAAATGATTGTAAAATGGATGGTGCACAAAAATGGAATGCTCGGAAGCTTATAAACCAATTTACTGATTTATTGGGCATTTGTTTATATATATATATATAAATTTTAACTATTATTTGACATATATTTTAGACCTTTGAATTTTTATTGTTTAAAAAGATTTGTCAGAAAAAAACTATTTTATATTTACTAATAAATAATACAATTTTAATGGTTTGTTAAAAGTGTTTATTAAAATAGTCAAAATTAGGTAAAAAATATTGATTAAACAATATTAAAGAAAATTTACTAAAAATTTGAACTTTTTCACTTAAGCAAGGACTATTTGAGAAGAAAATATTAAGAATGATCTTACTTTTTTATTCATTAAACCAAACCATATCATTTGATTTCAGCGAGATATGTTAGTCAGTTAAACGGGAGACTATAAGGATTATAAACTCACGTATATATTTTATATTAGTTTAGTAAAAAAAATTATAAATAAAAATTTAAGAGATGTTCTTCATAAATTTTAGTCGTCGAAATATATTTATACATCTGAAAGTGATAACTAAAAAGCATCTCCCAAAACATTCATCACAAATCGACTTTTACCCATCAAAAACCGTTTTCCAGTGAAAATATAAGTGATTAATTTTTCTCTTTATTAGGATTATATATACAATTACAAACTCATGTAAGTTCCTGATTCTGATTGCATCAGAGGTTTATTTCAAATATATTGTTATTCTCTATATGTTTAATCATGCTTGTATTAACTTACTCACCTTTTACTTATTTATTTGAGACTTTTTTGACATTGAAAAATGCTTTTAAATCTATAATGTTGGGAAAAGCACTTAATTAGAATTAATATTAGAAATATATTAATTTTAGTTAGGTATCTTTTGAAACTTCTAATGCTGACTAACTTATTGTAATTGTCAAGGTATTGATACTATAATAAATCAGTTTAGGTTTAATTGCTTAAAAAATTAAGATTCAAATAATTTTAATGAATTGATTGTATAATTGAAGTTTACTAGTTGTATATGAGAGATGATTTGTGAACTCAACCCTAACATTCTTAACATCATATTTTATCAATTCACATTCTTTTATTCCTCTAATTGTTGAAATAAACCATTTCGACTTAGATTTTGATTACCGTTACTTTACATGTATACATACCCACCAATACAACTTTTGCCAAATGTTAGACTTTCAATATCTTTTCATTGGATGTTTTCTTTCATAACTCACCATTAGATTCATTTCCCATAAATTATATATTCAAAATTTTATATTACTATAAAATTATTTGATATTTCATATATATAAATCAAAACCGTCCTAGTGTATATTTTTTAAGATATACTAACAAAAATTGACAAAACTAACTAAGATGACACGAATTTGTAATTTAATGGTTAAATCGATAAAATTCAATTTTTATGCAAAGTTATTTGGCTTGTAATGGTAGAACTTTAGTGGCATAATTTAGTGTCCCTCCAGTTTGTCGAACATCCTAAAATAATTGTGGTAATGTTAATATTAATACAATTGCATTTAATCTGTACATTATGAAGCTTGATTGATACGCTTAAGGATTAAGAATGTTCTTGATCAAAGACAAACAAGAGGGATTTGAAATACTAGTAAAAGCAATCAAGTATTGTAATCACGATGTAACAGACAATATATGAATATTACTATTCACCCACATAGGAAATTTCCTAATTTGAACTTGTGAAGAACTAAAAACATTGAAGCTTAGTGTTCTGGGTAAATCGAGTCTTTATTATTTTATCAAAACAATTTTTTATACCAAAAAATCCGTTCATCCTATGTAATATTCTATGATTTAACATGTAATGACAAATAACTCTTCAAGAAGGTATCTTCCATCCTAAAATATCGGTTACGTTTTACCATGACAAGGGAAAAAAACTTTTTCCCATAAGACAAAAACTACCGAGACAATTTTTTCTTTTCTCGTCATGACAATCAAGTATGGTTCAAAATCAACCAGCACAGATAGAACATTTGGAATAGTCGATGAATATTTATATACAAAATTAAAAAAAAAAAAAACACACAATTTGTGTGAAATCCTAATCAGAAATTATGATGCTTCAGATTCAATCATCTCTCAAGTTGATCAGACAACCCAATGGAAATGAGACTAAAGAAATAAGATCCTAAAAACGTTCAAAGCAAAGAATTCGTAGTTGTCGGAAGGCTAAGCTAGATGCTTACATTCACCACGCAAAGTTCCTTTGCCCTCAGGAACTCATCTTCAATGCATGTGGATTCTCATGACAATGTGTTTAGCTTCTTTGTTCCAGAATATATTTAATATTTTCTGATTTTTTTTTAAATACGTTCTGGGATGTATTTAATGAATTACGGAAAGTGTGTTCTGGAAAAAATTTCCATAAAAGGTAGAAGTATCTTTAAAAAAAAGGGTAAAATAGCTATTTTCAAAATTATGATGGTGCAGATTTAAATTGAGAGGGTGCATGAAGCAATTTTCAAATTCCCATCAATCAACGTGGTATAAAAGCTTGGGCTTAGGATTTTTTGGGAATTGGGCCTAATCATTTATGGAACGGGAATTTTTTCCTACACTTCCATATATTTCTTTTACACCCCAAAAATATGAAAAGAATTCTCATTTTATCTTTTTTTACAATGCAAAATTTATTTTTATTATGAATTATACAATCTGCAAGTTATAATTTTCTTAAAAAAGGCTAATGCATATTATAATTCTGAAGTCATTTTTAATTTTCAAATTGCATAATCTAAAATTATTAATTCGAAAATTAAAAATGAGTTTTAGATTATATAATTCATAAGAAAAAAATAACTTTTAAATAGTAAATTCAAAAGCTGTGACTTTCTTTGTTGAAAAATTGATAAGTGGTGGCTGAGGTCGCGCTCAATGCTTGCTGGCTCTTTCTTCAAAAGTAGCAATGGCATGGGAATGACGGTTTTCTTTTCGAGGACGAGTACTATTGAAGAAGACAACGATAATGGAAACCATCTAGATGTATAATTTGGAAGCTAATGACTTCTAAATTATGCAATTTAAAAAATACCTTTTACTTATGGACTATATAATTTAGAAAGGACCAAATGCGAATTTTCATATTTACACGAATGCAAAAGAAATGTATGGAGGTACAGAAAGAAATGCCCCTATAAACTTAGGATAGAAGTGACAAAGAGAAGGTTTTTTCGTCTGCATCCCAGCATTTTAATATGGCTTTTCGTTCTTGTACCCTCATAATTACTTACTACACCACCATAATTTATGTTATATTTCATTGACTTTCAAATTACCTAAAATCTTTCAGAACAAGATTCCTAGAACATTATTTACGAAATAAGTTTTCCAAAATAAATTTTTTAAAACATACTAAATATTTTCTAGAATAAGTTTTAGGAATATATGAGATATTTATTGAAACAAACTTTCTATAATAAATTTTTTAAAACATACATAAATATTCATCTTTCTCTTTTCAGATTAAATAGTTCAAAAACATTACGGATGGAGCGATCCGAAAGTTTTCCAGATTAGGCAATGTAGAAGGGAAAAAAATCTATGTTTTATTATATAATTTCTACCAAACGCAACGTTTCACTTTCTCTCCATCTATCTCTTTATCTCTCTCTTCTTTCCCACCATCTTCAACATCTTCCTAGCGGAGACTATAGGCCTTCTTAAACTCTGTTAACGTTGTCATTGTTATTACAAGACAAAAAGATATACAGGGGTGGCATGGGTGTAGCAGAGAAGAAGAAGACATAGCAGGGAAGGAATTCATTTTGACATTGTTTTATGTAATAAAATATTACATAAATAATAAAATAATAATATATATAAATATGAAATGAACGAATTAAGTGAGCAGTGGCGATGACGGTGTGATGCAGCAAATAAGGGTATTTTTGTCTTTTATGTTAACATGAAGTGTAAATAGTAATCCTGAGAGTTCAAAAGTAAAAGCCCTTAATATTCCAAGTTCAGTCCACCACTATTGGCATAGTAAGAGGAAATGGTGGGTTAGTTGTAAACCAGTGAGATAAATGCATACATAGGGGTTCATTTAGTAGTTCCAAATTTCATGTTAACGGATAAATAACAATTTGGAGGGGAGTAAAGTACTTCCAAAACATACAATCCACATTATATTATTATAAACTAGGCTTTCCACACTCTCTTTAAGGTTAAATTTATTCCACTAGTATCAATTTTATTTTTCTTTTAATTTTTTGAACTCATTCTTGAATTGATTTTCAACAACATTCCTAATGATATTTATTATTACGGAATGATTTCGATAGAAGGATTGGGGATGTTTTTCAAATTACGTTTTCCATTTGAAATAAAAAAATTATATTGTTAATGGGTCCTTAAATAATTTATTTTATTACATATAAGTCATTTAATGAATGAGGGAGACTCTTAATACACACATATATATCCTATTCTTACTTTCGTATGTGTGGTACATAATGAAATAGGACTTAAATGTTTTTGCATTTTTTCAACACCACACTCCTTTAACTACAAGTCCCCATCAAGCTCTTTCATGAGTCCTTTTATAAATGCGAGGTGGTACATAATGAAATTATTTATTCCATGTTCTCACCACAAGTTATGCGTTGCTATGGTGAAATATACACTAATGTGATAATGATATTAAAAAGTTAAATATAACAAAGTATATGACATTAAAATTAATTAATTCATGCACTTTAAAAGATCAACGTAATACTTGTTGACACTAAAATTAAGAGTTTAATGGTTATGAACTAAAAGTACAAAACTATTTTACGTTCACCAAGTTAAGTCAAAATATATTGATAAGCTTACTTTAAGAACAAGTTCACACAAATTCAACTTTAAACATAAAGTAACAAAAATACTTTGATGCATCAAACATATAGCTTCTTTAAACTATTGACTTTTACAGTCATCATGAGCTAAATAATCTCTCCAAAAGTTAGGACTACCACTACACTAGGCAAATTTTTAATAGGTGGATGATAAAGGTCTAATTTACTCGTTAATTACGGATTTTTATATGTCATTCTAACTTAACTCCTTAACTTAGAAGCTTGTGGACCTTAATTGTATATATTGTAAATAAAAAAAAGAAGAATATGCAAGTGTGGTGCATAAATCTCAAATGTTTTGAAATTTTGCAGGGTTGAAACTATAACAAGTATCACAAAGAGAAAGAGTGATTCATTGAGTGAAAATGAGGCATAGGCTTGGAATTTGAAAGAACCCAAATTACCCAATGAATCTCATTAGCCCAGCAAACTTGGACTGCTAAATCTAGTGGAAGAAATTCACTTACCGAATCCTAATCCTGTCAATGAAAGTGTTGTAAAGCAGTGTCCCTGTAATGGATATAAATAGATTTTAGGTGATGAAAAATGACCATTTTCTTAATAAGATAATATAGATTAGAAAGAAACACTTAGGAACCTTTGGAGAAAGAGTTGGCTGGAAACCAGCTTCAACAAGCTACAAAGGATCTCTTGAATAAGGAATTTTCACAATGCTCTCATGGAGTTTGTTTTAATTTATTTCTCTACTATTATGTGCAGTTAAACTCTCTGTTGTTTGAATTAAATGTAATCATTCAACTTGCATGTATTATATGTTGTTAATCAAAGTATATTTATCTACTTTATCTTTATCTTTGTTAATGGTTTTATCTCTTTGCTTCATGTTATCCATGTTAGGAAAATTAAGGTTTGAACTTTAAGTTTGGATCGTTATTGGAAAGTGATTTCATTTTTCATAACAATATCTACCCACCTATTACTATTATAATCAAATACAAAGAAACAAAGAAATCTCATGAAATTTAATATCAAATTCAATTACTATTTATGATAATAAATTATATAATATATATTATGCTGTGAATCTCTATAATTCCTATTTATTATTATAATTTTTATTTATTAAGAATAATTCTAAATAGAGATCAATTCTAAATAGAGATCAATCTCACAAAAAATATACACTTAATCATATATTTACTCACTTATATTATTTTTATATTTATTTTATGAAATTGAGGTTCAGATAATCTTTTACAAATAGATTTCTATTTGTTTTTTTTATCAACTAGACTCTACAACTATTATCAGATAATATATATAACTTTGTCAAACTTATGAATTAAATATATAACTTTGTCAAACTTATGAATTAAATGTGAGAAAAAGAGTTTCACTAATGAATTATTTTATATTACTTTTCTTAATATGAAAACTTTTATAAAATATTAAAGAAATTAATTTATTTTTACTTTACTTTTGGAATGTTATTGGAAAGTGCTTGCATTTTTTTTAACAGATTAAATCACCTTACAAGTTAAATGCCCAAGAATAAAGTTTCACTCATAAGTTATTTTATGTTGTTTATTTTAATACAAAAATTCTTATGAAATATTAAAAAATTTGGTTTGTTTTCACAAAAAGAACTTATAATTTAATTATGCAAAAATCAAAATTAATGTTTTTTTGTCAACGCAAAGGTATATAAAGATGGCTCAAGATGATACATTAAGAGTTCAATTGGTAGAAATTTATCCCAAAAGTGTTACATCCGTTATTTTAGCTATTTTCATTTAATCTTGCTCTTTATACCTTATTTTTATTAAATAAAACTGAAACTAACATGCATGCTTGCAAATTTCTTTATGTACATATTTATGCTTTAGATCTCAAATAGATATATATATATATATATATATATATATATATATATATATATGTTATTATTATACAATATCATCCAAGTTTGTGTAGATTTTACCATCCTGACTATCATTGTTAATTGTCCACATTCAATAGTCAACAATTAGGTTTGTCATTAAAAAAATACATAAAAGTAAAATAATGCCTAAAGACAATGAATGTGATTAAATACGTTTAATATCCAATTCTTTATGGCCTAAACAAGTATATAGATTTTGTAAACATTCCCATAGTCGAATTGCTCACTTAATTATTAAGTAAACATAAGAAACAATTGACAAACTTACAAAATTAGAGCCTTTGCATATAAAATCAAATTTTAGATGACCATTATAACTTTTTCATCTCCTTGGCATATTGATCACATGAAATATATCTATATTTAAATAATAGTATGATATTTTTAGCACGATTCAACAAATAGTTCACTAAGTTCCTTTTCAATACAACATGTGACTTTACGCAAAAACTCTTCCTACACACGACAAAAAAAATCTTCTTATTTTGTTTAAACAATAATAATTTTATAGATTTTTTAATTGGATAAACTCATAAAGATATTTAAAGCATTCAAACACAAAAATGAATCAACGACGTACAAAACAAAGTCAATAATCCACATGTCATTCACATAAAGAAAAAGTCATATTCAGTAGTTTTTTTTACTTCTTCTCACTTTATAAATCATTTAGAAATCATTTAGAAAGGGAAAACATTGGCTAAGTGAGAGCTACCATGACACCTGAAGATGACACTTTTACAATAATGCTATTTATTCATAGATCATTCTCGTTCCTTATTTTCAATTGAAACTACCACAAATCCACTCAAGTACATGTTCCAATAATAATTTAAAATATAAGTAAATATCCCTTAAATTGTTTAAGAATTTATTTAGTATAAATAAATTTATTCTCATACAACTTATTATGGGCGTATTGTTATAATTTAAAGAAAATTTCAAATTTTCTTTAATTTTTCAGGATATGTAATATTATCGATGTAGATTGTATTTTCAGTCCACTCTTAATAATTAGCTGTCTCTTTCCTTTTTCTTGATTAATTCCTAACTAAGCTTAAGGGAGTTTACACAGTGAACATTGAAAACATCAATTTGTAAACTAGTTTGAATCAAAGCACACAATGATGGAAAATTGCGAGTTGTCCCTTTTATATTCGTTACGTGCTTAGTTTCTTTTTGTTGCCATTGGCTATATTTTTGTTTACTTGGATATGGCTCCACTGCTCTTTGATTTGAATCATTAATGGGAGGTGATAGATAAGGTATGTAATCGCCCTATTTGATTTTATTTCAATCATTAATGGGAGGCCATGGATAAATGACAAATATAAGGATATGTTTGACATACTTCAAAATGAGTTACATTTATAAGATTTAAAAAATAATAACTAACGAAAGATATATTATTATTTCATTATTTTAAACATTTTAGTTTTAGAAAAATTAAATGTATCTTAATAAGCTTTCTTTTATTTTATGAAGCCAAAGGAAAATGAAAAATTTACTAGTGTTTGATTTTAGGTTTGTAACATTATTTTGAAAATAAAAAGTGAACTTTATGTGATATTGATATTTAGAAAAAAATGTATCAAACATTAGTGGTTTTCAGAAAATAATGCTTTCCTTTTCTCTAGATTTTTATCCTTATGTTAAGCGACTAATATTTTTTTTTTCATAAAAAAATGTAAGAAGTTGCTAGGTAATGTAACTAATAATTCACTCTCACCCTCGCCTGTTTCTTATATAAGTTGAATTTTTAAATTGTTAAAAATATTAATGGTTTTTAAATAAAAATTTTAAATACTTTATTTATAGTATCAATAAGTTTGCAATCAATGAATAATTAAATCCCTTAAATATATATACCGATAAAAACTAATGATATTTCCATATTTACAATAAATTCCACCATCTATGTAAAAAAAATAAAACCGCTAGACTATTTCTTATGATAATGTATTATTAAAAATAACTTTTCCATATGTAATTGTGCCAATTCTAAACAAATTACAATTAAAAATAAATTTAAATATAAAAATTAATATTTAAATATTTTTAATTACATCACAAAAGTTAACTTATAAATATAAGTTAAAAGTCTCGTAGTTTTTGAAGAATATAAAATAAATAAATAAATAAATACAATCGTAAAATTTTATATTGAAAATGATATCATAATTTCTTGTGTAATTTTATTTATATTCATTAGTATTAAATTTTTCTGGTATACCCTTTACAAAATTTTTAACAATAATATTAAAGTCAATCGATAATAAGATATTAGTATTATAAATATGCATCTACTTTATTTAGGTTTGAAGGACAAAATCAAAACTAAAACTAGACAAACTTCCTTAAAAAAATATATAAATAATTTCAACGTAACAACCTATTAGTTCCACATACAACATTACGTGATCCTTAATCTTATTATGCCATTAGGTAGAATTTCAATAAAGAGTAAAAACAGGTTTATTTAACCTAGGTTATATATATTTATGTTTTAGTTGAGTGAGCGAGAATAAAGCAAGTAAGGTTGGATAAGGTTGAAGGTTTCGTCAACTTCACTCGTGCGCCATGTTCGATAGAGTTATGTGAGATTGAAGGGGAGTGATGAAAGTGGGGCCCACTCATTAATATTTGACACAGAAAGCACACCCACCACTTCCCAACTATGGCCTTTTCCAGAACTTCCATTCTCAAATTCCTCTTCCATCTTTTCAAACATGCAATGTATCAGCAATTATGTAATTCATGTGCTGTTACACTTCTATTCATGAGGAACAAACCATAATGGGATTTCATAGTAAAGGTAAATAGTTATGAATTATTAGGTTCAGAATTATTGAACAGTATCTTTTCAGAGCTTAGGACAATCTATTATTCAAAAAGTTCATATTTTTAGTTGGAGAAGATATATAAGAGTAAAACAGTGTTGTTATATTATAGATAGACTTAAGAACATTTTTTTTAGAGATAAAAGAAAAACAAAAGCGATTGAAAGTCAGAAGAAAAATTTAAACATATTTTAGGAATGAAAATAAATATTTTTAAGTCTATTTTAAATAAAATATTCTATTTTTGAGTTCTTTAATTATTGCCAAAGAATAGTGATTGATAAATACTTGTTTTATAACAATATTTCGTTGTTATGTGATGCTGAAATCCAATAATTAGTTGATATTGTAAAATAATAGTAAAAGTTTCGTTGTCTTCAATTATACAGCCAATAAATGAGTTGATCTTGCCCCAAGATTCCAAAATATGTTGACTTGTTACCATCAATCACTTGTGAAAGGTCACTCACCTTATTGTTAGTGAATGATAATACATGATATTTCAATTCCCTTTTCATTTCCTCTAGAACAAATTTAGATGCTCACAACAACAGAAGAAAGGGAGAGGAAGCAAATTTTAGCAAATAATAATTGTTTTGGCACAGAATGGATAAAGAAGTAACCTTCATGAATGAGAGCATGAAGCAGAAAAAGAGAAGATAAAGAAAATTTTAGCAGTGTTCTTAGGATCTTTTGTGGTTCTGTAGTTTGGTAGGCTGTTAACATCACAACCAAGGTGCCTAATTCAGGTTGGCCAGAAGTTGTTCTTAACTAGAAATGAAAGGGTTGCTGTAAGTGAAGTTCAATTGTGGAAATTTGCAGCCTCAAAAACTGTGTTTTTGGTGGAAAACTTAGCTCTTTTCTATTATTGGATGTGATCACAAGGTCAATGAAGACCAGACATTCATCTACTTCCATGTTCCTAGTTTATTATCAACATGCCCCACTTGGAAAATTCAAGTCGGTTCAATTACCCTTCCCATCCCTACCCTAAGTTATCATAATTATATTTTCATTATTTTTTGAAAAAGAAAATATTTCACTTTAATATCTCTTAAATGTTCTAAGGGTTTGTAGGAAAAGAAAAGGAGTGAAAACAATTTATATATTTTCAGTGCAATGGTTTTTAAGATTTCAAACAACCAGAAACAATTTGAATGTAACTTCAAAACAATTAGAACAAAAACTAACAAGTTTCCTTTGTGTAACAATTTATGACTGAATAATAGTACAATATTGTATACTACCAGTGTATTTTAGTTAAATTTTGATGACTAAAAAGAATTTAATATCCTTATATTTTTTTATAAGCATTATATAACTAATAACTATCTCACAAATAAAAAAAATGGTCCCCTTTTTCTTTAAAACTCCACTACCAAACATTGACTTAAGTAATCTTGCTAGCTCAAACAATTGACAAAGCTTGGTGATAATAAATTATCTTTGACAATTTTTTTACAATGGATGGTTTCTTCAAATGCTATGTTCCTGAGTTTTTGTGCATGAAAAAAAAAGTGAAGAATTAGATCTCCATATAGTGAATATTTCTTAAAAAAATTCTTTATTGTAAGGAATATCCGTTATGTGAAAAAAAAAAAAATGTTAGATCGTTGTTTGTTATATATTTTACTGACATTACATAGGCTGGAACTATGCCAATTATATGAAATCACATATTACAATTATGAAATGAAAATGCCAGTTACTTGAAACAAGGAAAGAGACATGTACCAAATCACAAAGCCTATGAGTATCTTGTACCAAAAAAATACCTATTAGTACCCAACAATAGAGCTAACTAGTGAATTTCTGTTCATGGTTGAAGATGGAGGGGAGATTTATATTTGTTGGTTAGGATTAGAAATTAATCTCAAGATGGATACTGTAAGAATGGTAATTTTTAAAAATAAACTGATGAAAATATATAAGACCATTTACATTTGTTTATAAGACAGTAAAATACTTCAATATTAACTGAATTCATTTACATCTACTTCAATTACTTTTACACAGTCACTTCAACTAATGTTAACTTGATGTGAAAAATACTATTCATAGTTAGCATTTCAAGGGAAAAATAAGTTGTTTACCATTCATTTTGAGGGGTGTGGGGAAGGTGTTAGGTTGGTTAATAAGTCCAGCAAGAGAGAGTAAAAGAGCATTCAATGCATTTTGCAACTTCTTTGGACACACACCACCTGCCTTTCTACTACTTCAGTTCTTCTACTGTTCATTTCCTGTATTCTCCATCCTTTGTTTCTATATATTATTCTCTGTCTTGTCATAACTGACCTCATCTTAGCTTCTGAATCATCCCCACTTTTCATTCTCTTTCAGCCATGAATCCATCTGAACAATTTGTGGAACATGGAATGTCTCAGCAGGTACTCTTTCTTAATTCTTGTTCAGTCTATAGCTGAAGGAACTGTGACCCTTCAATACATTCATGGTCTCTATTAAACTTTTTTAATAACTGATCCATTTCTACATGGTCATTATTCAGTGAATGTCTTCATTCTCCCCATGTTGTCTAAACTGCTTTTGAGCTAAATGGGGTTTTGCTACTTTTGTCTGTTGTGTTGAAAACTAATGAGATGTTACTTGCATTCATAGTGTTCCCCTAAGGTGTATTAGAAGGACATTGCCATGTTCTGCTTGGGGTTTTAAAGCCAGTATCCTTTTCTTGATGTCTCCTTTTAATTATTTTCTGGTTTTTGGCATTGCATTTTAGTCATTTTAAACATTGCATTGGATCCTCATCTTGTTATTGCACTTTATGGTTGAGCTTATTTTGATGAGCTGCTTCTTATCTCTTTATTCATTTCATTTCTTCAATTTTTCACATTTGATTAATGTTTGTGTTTTGAATTATGGAGAATGTTGGTGGGAGCAGGGTTTAATTAGGGAGGAATCTCAATTCTAACATTTGTCTTATGAAATTTAAAAGATAATAAATAAACTGGATGTTGCTCTGACATATGGTGATGATACTGAGAAGTTTATAGAATGCTTGAATGGAAATTTTATTTACTTTGTCATATTGGCTATGGAACCTGGCTAGGGTTAAAAGTGAGTACTGTATAGTACTAATTTGTTGTGCTTGGCTTCATGTATCAGAATTTAAAGAGAACTTCTTGTGCAACTGTGCTCACTCTAGCTTACCAAAGTCTTGGAATAGTTTATGGTGACCTCAGTACTTCTCCTCTTTATGTTTACAAGACCACATTTTCAGGGACATTGAGACTCAATGAAAATGATGAGGAGATTTTTGGTGTGCTTTCCTTTGTCTTCTGGACATTTACCATTACTGCTCTCTTCAAATATGTTTTCATTGTGATGTCTGCCGATGACAGTGGGGAAGGTAAAGTCTTCAATCATGATCTCTATCCAGTTCCTCAGACTTCCAAGCTCCTGAAGCCATGCCAATTATAACTTCTTGGGAAAGATATATAATTTTACATTCATATTCTTATTAAACCAAAAATTGTCCAGTCATTTGTTCTCTTTGACTTCATATATAATTGTGAGCTTGATTTTCCTCCTTTATCTTTAGTTTCTAGAAATATAATCATGATTAACACAATTTATTAATTAGCAGAGGATTAATTAGTTGTGATTTGCTATGTTTTTAGAATGAGTGGTTCACTTGTGCAGGAGGTACCTTTGCATTGTACTCACTTCTCTGCCGGCATGCTAGACTAAGCATTTTACCTAATCAGCAAGCCACGGATGAGAAATTATCTGCTTATACCACACAAGATTCTGAGGACACATGGCTTTCTTCTCATTTGAAGTTGTTCATTGAAAAGCACCCAAGGTTCCAAAAAGGACTGTTGATCTTTGTTCTGCTAGGAACCTGTATGACAATTGGTGATGGTGTGATTACACCTGCAATATCAGGTAGTTGATCAAGAGCAGCCCATGAGCTTCTATAAGAACACATGAAGTATGTGGTCCATCATTGACTTTGTTATAGTTACATGACTGCATCCCTTAGATGGCAGCTTTAGGTCATTACCCATTTCTAAAATTATTATTCTTGTTAATTTTGTCATCACATTTCAGATTAAATATTGTATTGTTTAGAGTAAATGTACCATGAGTCACTGTGGACAAACTTCTCAACAAATACTTGTAGGAGACAAACTTAATGAATGAAGGAGGTAAAATGAATCAAATTTTTTCCATAAGTTCAAACTAACTTACATTCCGAGCTACATGAAATTGGATGAGAAAGCTTTTGAAAAGTTGAATTGCATAAGTTCATTTTAATCTGAGAGAAGTTTGATTCATTTTATCTCCCTAATTTTTTTATTATCTTCCTATTCAAGTACTTATTGAGAACTTTATCCAAATTAACTCTAATTATAGATATGCATCTCAAACATTACTACACAATTTAGTTTACTTATCGTGAGATTGAGTTGGTTCAGGAGTTGATGTTTGTACAGAAATTTTATTATTTGTTTCTCCTTTGGATATATGAACATCCCTTGTGTTTCCTTTCAGTTTTTTCAGCCGTTTCAGGAGTTCAAGTTAAGATCAAAGAACTCCATGACAGTAAGCCCACCAAGCATCTTTCAAAACCTTTATATCTATTCACACTTTCTAAAACTCTACATTATTTATACAGATTATGTTGTCATAATCTCGTGTGTCATTTTAGTGGTCCTTTTCTCCATTCAACATCATGGGACACACAGAGTTGCTTTCATGTTTGCCCCAGTAGTTGCTGCATGGCTTTTGTGTATAAGTGGTATTGGTATATACAACATATTTCACTGGAACCGGCAAATATACCGTGCACTTTCTCCTCTCTACATGTTGAAGTTCCTCAAAGCCACTGGCATTGAAGGTTGGATGTCATTAGGTGGAATTGTGCTTTCAATCACAGGTACATATGATATGGTATTTTGTATTTTTATTTTTTTTCATGAACATCTATAATGTAGTTAACTTTATTAGCAGCTAGAGTAGTGGGATTAATTTGCCTGTGATACTGTCTCAGGAGTGGAGGCAATGTATGCTGCTTTGGGTCATTTTTCAGCACTCTCAATAAAGGTAAATATATATTTGAGAGTATAGATAAAGGAAAGATTAACTAAGTTGAAAATGATATATGCTTTAACAGATGCCCTTAAATCTCAGGTAGCTTTCACATGTCTAGTGTATCCCTGCCTGATTTTTGCATATATGGGAGAGGCTGCATTTCTGTCCAAGCATCATCATGCTATTCAGGACAGCTTCTACAAAGCCATACCAGGCAAGAAATTATTTCAGGAATCAACAAGCTGTCAATGTTATTTATGGCCTTTAGTGTAATTGGACTACTATTTTCTGCAGAAACTGTATTTTGGCCTGTTTTTGTAGTGGCCACTTTCGCGGCCATTGTTGGAAGCCAAGCAGTGATTTCTGCCACCTTTTCCATTGTAAGCCAGTGTTGCGCGTTAAATTGTTTTCCTCCAGTTAAGATTGTTCATACTTCAAGCAGAATATATGGACAGATTTATGTCCCAGAAGTGAATTGGATATTAATGTGTCTTTGTTTAGCTGTCACCATTGGCCTTAGGGATATAGACATGATGGGTCATGCTTATGGTACACTTCTTTTCCACTATGTTTGCTTATGATATTTGAAGCATGACATGTAAGTTCTGACCATTTTGCATGATCCACAGGGCTGGCTATAACCACTGTAATGTTTGTGACAACATGCTTGATGACACTAGTAATGGTCATTGTTTGGAAGCAGGGAATAATAAAAGCCATTATATTTTTGGTATTGTTTGGATCAGTTGAACTGCTTTACATCTCAGCCTCTATCTGCAAAGTCCCTGAAGGAGGATGGATCCCCCTTGTGCTATCTTTTATCTTTATGAGTATAATGTTCACTTGGAACTACGGAACAATGAAGAAACATGAATTTGATGTGGAGAACAAGGTTTCAATGAGCAAGATACTGTCTTTGGGACCTTGTTTAGGCATGGTCCGTGTCCCGGGAATAGGAATCATTTTGAGTAATCTGGCTTCAGGTGTTCCTGCTATTTTTGGCCACTTTGTCACAAACTTGCCAGCATTCCATCAGGTGTTAGTTTTTGTATGTGTCAAATCAGTTCAAGTCCCTTGTGTCAGTGACAATGAACGGTTGGTCATAAGCAGGATTGGCCCCAAGGAGTACCGAATGTTTTGTTGCATTGTCAGGTATGGTTACAAGGACCTGCAACAAGAGAACTACAATTTTGAGAATATATTGGTAAGTGCTATAATACAGTTTGTAGAAATAGAGGAGAGTGATCCAGCACCAACACCAGAAGAACTGTGTATGGAACACCTTGCTGTTTCTCCACACACTTTGAATAATTCATGTTACATAGAGAAAAGCTTCCCATTTTCACGTGTTTTACGTGTAAAGAACCATGACATTGATCATCTTCAAGAGGCTCCCTATAAAGATGAATCTATACAGATTCTAAGAGCCAAGGAGTCCGGTGTTACCTATATACTTGGACATTCCTATGCAGAGGCAAAGAAATCATCCTCTATTCTAAAGAAATTTGCCATAAATGTTGTTTATGCTTTTCTAAGCAAAAATTGCAGAGACCCTGATGTTTACTTGAACGTAGCACACACTTCTCTGCTAGAAGTTGGTATGGTTTACCATGTCTAACTCTAACAATTTCACAAAGGCATTTGCATTTGCATAGAAGAAAATAGCCAGTTTGTAAATGTTGGTTCAAGGAACATTGATAGTGACTTCTGCAAAGAAGTTATCAAGATCAATCAGTTGTAGATTTTACAACATTGAGCTCAAGGTGTTCATGATTCTGTATCTAGAAAGCTATTTAAACATTTGTTTCATACAAGAAAAGTAGAATACACAGAGGTACATATTTATGTAATACTAATAATATTATTCTACATTCTTGATGCATCATAATTCTAAGCATATCTCATTGAACAGAATGGGATTGAAAAGGTTCAGATGCTCCCCTCTTGCCTTTTGCTGCTTTAGGATTTTTCCTGATGAACTCACAAAAATTGTCCATTCTACTAGATATTGAAATTATAAACCAATATTTATATGAATGTAAGTATGTAAGTAGTCCATAATTTTTTACAAAGTTGCTGGAATCTTATACACAAGTATTGGAACCAACAAAACAAGACATATTGCACATAAGCAACAACAAATATTGTAACCATAATCTGAGGAACTCCAATGAAAGGAATGGCTCTCTAAGATTATTGTATAAATACTGAGGAAAGACTGTAATTTCTTTTTTCTAAAATACTTTTTCGTGCTTCATCTTATTAGTGAAATTCATTTTAATCCTTCATCTATTAATTTTTTTTACTTTAGTCCTTTATTTAAATGTCAACCAACATATTCTTCCATTGGTTTAAGGTTAACGTCATTTATGACATAAAAGACTAAAATGGAAATGTATAAAGAACATTAATCAAATGAAATTTACTAAAGTATATTAAACAAATGGCAATTGCTTACATCCCCACATTTGCTTCTTGCACCGTATAAGTTATTTGTAATACCATAAACCCCATTGTCAGAATACACAAAAGGGGAAAAGTGGTGCAGTGAGCGGGTGGTGACTGTTGTGGAGGTTTTCTGGTGAGCGAATATATAGTAGAGAGTGTTGCAAGGAAACTTCTTCGGCATCGTTCATAAGTAAGATGTTTTTCTTTTTGCATAGTTTAGTGGTGGTGTAGGAGTGCATAGTTCATAAATTTTGAGATTTCATTTAACGAAAATGGATTACGAAAAATGAAATTCGTAATAGAATTTGGGTGGCTGAAATGGCTTACGAAAAACATATTCCATTGAAGGTTTTTGTGTTTCGGAAACCATTTTCTAGAAGTGGGATTGTGAGGATGAGTGTTTATGGAAAATGCTTATCGTAAGAGAAGGTAATTACGGAAATAGTTTTTCGAAAGAGAGACGGTGAGGACGAGTGCTTACCAAAAACCTTTTCTGTAGAAGGAGGAGTTGCTTACTAAAAATTTCGTGAGAAGATATTTCTGTTATGAAAAACCTTTTCCGTAGAAGGAGAAGTGCATTACAGAAAATAATTTTAGTAAGCAACTTTTCCTATTAGAGAAGGTTTTCTGTAATGCACTTTTCCTTCTACAGAAAAGGTTTTCCATAACAAGAATATCCTCTTACGACATAGAAGGAGAAGTGCATTACGGAAATAATTTTTGTAAGAAACTTTTTCTGTTAGAGAAGGTTTTCTATAATGCATTTCTACTTCTACAAAAACGATTTTCCATAACAGGAATGTTTTCTTAAGGAAAAACTTTTTTTGTAAGCAACTCCTCCTTCTACGAAAAAGTTTTTTCATAAACACTCATTCTTACCGTCCTCTTTGAAAAACCTATTTCTGTAATAGATAAATCTTCTAACAAAAACTTTTTTTGTAACAATAAATTTCTCTTATGGAAAACGTTTTCCGTAATCACCTTCTCTTTTTACTAAAAATATTTTCCATAAACTCTCCTCTTCACACTCCCACTTTCAAAAAATGGTTTTCGTAACACAAAAACATTATACGGAATATGTTTTTCATAAGCCACTTCAGCCACCCAAATTCTATTATGGATTTTGTTTTCCGTAACCCATTTTCGTTAAACGAATTCTCAAAACTTACGGATTTTGTACCTCTACATCAGCCCCTGAACCATGCAAAAAGAAAAACAACTTATCTATGAACGTTGCTGGAGAAGTTTTGTTGCAGTGTCCTCTACCACATTCACTCACCAAAAAAACCTCCATAACAATCATCAACCACTCATTGCACCACTTTCTTCCTTTGTATTTTCTGACAAGAACACTTGTAGAATTACAAATAACTAATGAGATGCAGAAAGCAAATGTGGAGATACATGAATCAATTCCGTAAACAAATTTTGTACTTAGTTTTGGAAGCCTAATCTTAAAATGGTTTCTTATTATTCCATCCACAACTCTCACTTTTGGGCCTCTAATGTACCAATGAACCGGGTCACCCAAAATGAAAAAAAATGGAGGGATAAAGTAAGCTTCTTCTTCTTAATATGGAGTATAATTTTAGATCAGAATTTGGAATATGATTTTAAATTATAGAATTTGAAATATAGTTTAAATTACAAAACTTAAAATATATTTTAGATAACATAAATTATAATGTTATAAATTATAAAATAAAAATATAGTTACGAATTATGTAATCTTGAATCATATTTTTATTACATAATCTAACATTATATTGTATATTAAAAAATTGGGGGTTTTATTTAAATAATATATATAGTATTTAAATAAATGTATTATTATTATGGGTGAGGAAAAATATATGTAGCTGGAGGAAGAAAATGTCAATAATAACTCAATCCACCAACTCATCGACCTGACCTACTACTTACAAGTTCATCCACCAACAATATATTTTTGGAAAAGAATTTAATTTTCTTCAAAAATCGAAACACACACATATATATATATATATATATATATATATATATATATATATATATATATATATATATATATATATATTATCATTGTTAGGTTGTTTTTTAACTTAAATCCTCTTACACTAATAATAGGAAAATTTATATTAATATATTTGTTACCTAACTATATTTTCCATCTTGGTTTGATTTCGTGAAATAAGAAAATGAAACTTTTCTTTTTCATTTATAGTATTTTAACCTGCCTAGAACATGCCATGATTTTTAATTTGATTTACCTACCAATCTATTTCTAGTAGTAGACGGTATCTGAGGCACACCAAAACAGATAAAAAGAAAATGTCTATTTTACCATCTCTATTATTGAAAATGTAACTCTATTATTGAAAATGTAAGATCAGGTTTTCATTTTTTTTTTTCGTTGTAAAATCTTCATTTCATTCACATTTTGAAAAGAGAAATGATTTATCTCTCATTATCAACCCAACATTTTTTTAATACAATATGTGATTCTTTGTATGTGTTAAGGTGTACTCTTACTTATTGAGAGTAAGATATTATTTTTATAAAGATTATATTATTTTAAATATATTCATATTATAAATGTAATAATTAAGTAGATCGAACTTATATCAAAAGAGAGTTCCGCTACTCAGAGAAAAGTATAATTGAAATTAAAAAATAAACACTAAATCAAAATAAGAATTTTGAGGAAAGATTTACCTTAAACACAGCAATTAGATTATTGACTTCATTACTTGATGACAATTTTATCTTTCCTTTAACCTTATTCATTCCTTAGATTTTGATAGTTTATTTATATCAAATTCAAATATAGTAATCTTAGTCAGCCTAATTCAAAACAAAGAAAAAACTAAAAATGATTTTAACCTCTCACATTTAAAATAAATTTATTTTTTTCTCTCAAACTTTGTTGGGGAAATTAGCCATGCTAGCAAAAAAGGAAGCTACTCCTCATTAATGATTTTTTTCCATATTTTTTTTTATTGAACACTAACATTATTTTCTGTTTTTTTGACAAAAAAAACCTCACTTTATTTATTTATTTTGTTTGTGAGGGGCTAATAGTAAGGTTTGACTATTTTTTTTAATTTCCTTAAATTTGTATAATATAATTTTTTATTAGAATTGAATTTAATTAAAATGTATAGATGGTGTAAATGTTAATTTGTTTAGTGTTATCTAAAAAGTATTTGTACATTAAGATTACTTATAGTCATTTAAACTAATTTTAATCTATAAGATATTTAAATATATTGAAATTGACTTTGAATTCATATCATTTTAAATTAATTTTAATATTTTATTTAAATAAGAAAAATTTGAATTTATTAGATTTTATTTTTTTTATTTGGATAAAATATTTTAATTACCATCAAATATAAAAAATTATTTAAATATTAAAAATTATTAATAATTCAAAAATATTAATATTATTATTTTTTGTAACCAATCTTAATTGATGTTATTTCTCATAGTTTACATTGACAAAATAAAAAATCTTAGTTAATATTAGTCACAAGTTTTTCTAACCAATATTAAAAAAAAATCCTAATAAATCATTAAGAAAGAATAACATTAACGTTGTTGATAAATAACTAATCACTATAAACATCGATAAAAATAAATAATCACATTATAAATGATGACGGACTATTAAAAAATATTGTAACAATATAAATGAAAAAAAATAAAAAAACTCCTATTAACATAAATAAAAAGTTTTAGTTGACATCAACATACAATAGCTCCCCTTATACAAAATTCTAAGTAATGTTAATTAAGAAATATAAATAAAAAGTTTTAGTTGATATCAACATACAATAGTGCTCCATAGAAAATTCTAACTAATATTAATTAAGAAATAATTCAAGTTACATAGTTCAAAAATAACTCTACTTGATATTGTTTGAAAAAAAAAAAAGCTAGCATAAATCGAAATAATCTTAATTGACATAAATTGAGAAAAAATATATTTAATATTGGTAAAAAAATACGTTTAATGTTGACAAAAAGAACCCTAAACAGTCGTGGTTGTGAAATAACACTAACCTCAATCAAATTAACAATATGTGTAACACTCTAACAAAATTTGAATTGATGATAGACTATGATATCATGTTCGAAACTAAAATTTAAATCTAAATTTGAGTTATCTAACTTTATATATATATATATATATATATATATATATATATATATTTATTTTTCTAAACAGTATAAAATCTCCACAATGTTCGAATATATAAAAATTAAATTATTAATAGCAAAAATAAATAATATAGAACAAATATTTTCTATATATCGGATCCATAAATTTAACAATAAGAAAGAAAAATGTGTTACAAAATATGTTGGTTGTACTTGTCCCATCGTCAATGCTGTGTACATAAATTTTTGTGGATAAGAAAAATAAGCAAGGTTTGGATATAAAAGATACAAGGCTGGAAAGTGGGGCTACATATAAACATTGTTGAAAGTTATGCATCTTCATATTCATTAACCACACCATTTCATATCTTAGTCTTTGATTTGTTGACCAAATATACACATTCAATGCGTACATGCAAGCCAACTATACACCTCCAACCGCTCAATAAATGCTCACAGAATTATAGCTGTCATGCCATCTTCACAACAATTCCAAATGCTGCATGAGGTGCACACTTCTTCCCTCCTATTCATGCCATCTGCATATCCACTTTTCATTATTTCTTCTTTCTCTAAGTTGATACTATACTTTAACTAATGCAACTTTTGTAATTTGCTTGCTCTACTTTTTCCATTTTTCGAGTTAGAACTAAAGGAATGATGAGATGAGCTACCAACCCCAAGAGAAAAAACACGTATGTTGTTTCCTAAAAGTTGGTAGTGTGATGGTAAAGAGAACGGAATGGCATAATTTAATATCTGAATTCTAAGGTTTTGAACCAATACTTTAACAACAATGTTTGTGTCTGATTACTTCCACGTTCTTCACCTAAAACATAGGACCATGGACTCAGCAGTACCAATCTACATCAGTTTCACACTTTCGGTTGTGGAATAATGGGTAGAAGGTGTGGAGATTTTTGAGTCCATGGAAGGAGTAGAAAGTAAGAAAAAGAGCCAAGGAGTTCTGAAGGGGCTTTGAGACAACATAATTAAGTGACAAAAAAATGTAGATATCATACGGATCTTATTTGGTATGCTGTAGTTATCACCACCTTTCCTTGTGAATATTTTTTCACCCTCCCAGGAACTTGTCTATAATGGGATACATTTTCCTACCTCCTTTGTCCTCTCTTTTCATTGCTTCACAAGCAAAGAAATAGCCAAATGCCATTCAAGTAGAACAAGGGCACTTCTCAAATGATGAAAAAAAGGCAACCATAAAACCATGGAGCTTGCATTACCCAATGACACTCCATTCCACTAGTTACACTCGGACAATATAAGAGATATGTAAATATAAAAGAGAGTTCCATGTATGTTAGGACTTCAAAACTATACAAACTAGTTTCATTTTTGGCCATGTGTATATTAAATAGAAAATCTGAATTGAATAAGAGTCAAGAGTGGACATGATTCAATAGTAGAAATTAATGAGACAAGACAAGCATATACTCACCAAAGCCAAATAAGCTCACTTGGAAAACTTTTGCAGCATAGGTGTGCCATTAACCCTCAAAGATATGACACTAGAACAAATTAGAAAGCAAGAAATCTCACCCCGAAATAGATTAATATAAAATCAAAAGCATTAAAGTAGAGTAAATTTGACCAAAGAATTTAATGTTGTACCTAACATGGCACTCTAAGTGCAGCTATCACATACTAGAGCTGCCATCAAGCTCAAGTAATCTCCCATCCCCCATAGAATTTGTTACAAAGAAATCATAATGAGTCTTTATAGCAAAGTGCATTAAAGTAGTGTGAAATGTCTGAAGCATCCTTATTAATACCATTGTCCCCCTCATGTCCATAAGGCCATTGGAAGCATTTTCAGGGGCATTCTTGCAGATTTAACTCCTGCATACCAACCTTACTTCAAAAGCAAGACCAAATTTAGAAGAATAACAAGCTATCAAATTGGTAACCATATTATAGCTATCTTTCTGATGAGGGAAGGAGAGACAATGCTACAGGAAGAGAATGAGTCTGAGATCACTTCTCTCAAGAAAAAACTTGAAGTCCACATGGCAAGGGACGAGTTACTACAGAAGGAAAACCAGGAACTCAGAGAAGAAGTTGGCCGCTTAAAGTCACAGGTAATTTCACTTAAAGCATACAACTTGGAGAGGAAATCAGTTCTATGGAAGAAGATACAGAAATCCATAGATGGCAACAACAATTCAGAACCAATTCAACTGAAAGCATCACCACCAGTTCAGGTAATCACATGTGAAAAGAGTTCAGAAAATGCAAATATACATACAAATCCAGATTTTCAAGACTCAGCACTTAGAAAAGACAAACCAGCAACAGTACCAGCTCCTCCACCAAGACCTTCTGCTGCCCTCCTTCTTCCTTCGCATAAAAAAGAGAAAGTACTTAAAGTGCAGCCAATAGCACCACCACCACCTCCAACACCACCAAAATTATCATTAGTTGGGCTAAAAGCAGTGCGCCGTGTGCCTGAAGTAATAGAGTTGTATCGTTCCCTTACACGAAAGGATGCTAACATGGAAAACAAAATACAGTCCAATGGAATTCCCACAGTAGCATTCAGCAGAAACATGATTGAGGAAATTGAAAACCGCTCATCATATCTCTCAGCTGTAAGTTTAGCCCCAAACCTCTCAATACTCAATTTTATGTGTCAAAATTTTTGATGTTATTGATTAATCTTCATATATATTTTCATTTATACTATGCATTTTCCTGGACAGATAAAGTCAGAAGTTCAAAGACAAGGAGAGTTTATCAGTTTCTTAATCAAGGAGGTAGAGTCTGCCTCATTTGCAGATGTTTCTGAGGTGGAAGCATTTGTGAAATGGCTGGATGGGGAACTATCTTCATTGGTGGATGAGAGATCAGTGCTAAAACATTTTCCTCAGTGGCCAGAACAAAAAGTAGATGCACTGAGGGAAGCAGCTTGTAACTACAGAGATCTGAAGAACCTTGAATCTGAAGTTTCATCCTATGAGGACAATCCCAAAGAGCCACTGTCTCAGACTCTGAGAAAGATACAAGCACTGCAAGACAGGCGAGCATGTACAAAATTTAGAATTTTCATACTAAAACTTTTGAGTAATACATAAAATCAATTGAAACTGCCACTTTCAAATATGCAGGTTGGAGAGAAGTGTGAGTGCTAAAGAGAGGATGAGGGAGACTATTAGCAAGCGATACAGGAATTTCCATATCCCTTGGGAGTGGATGTTGGACTCAGGCCTTATTGGTCAGGTAGAGAGTAAATACTTGATAGCTTGTTTATGCCTTGAGACCATAATATGGCACAAATTTTTGATTAAATCCTGTTTATTGGTTAGTATTCTTACTAATGAAAGGTGTGTTTTTTCTAATCAATAAGGTTTACTGGGTTGTATGCTTAAACTCAAGCTTATTTTAAATCAAGAAATGTTTTTGTATTCTCTAGAATCAAGAATATAACTAGCAAGACACTAAATGAAATCATTCATAATAATGTTGAATAATTGTGTATGATTATCAATTTCACATGGATCAAACAACCAGAAAACTGATTGGGGTATAATGTCCTATACTTCTAGCTTCAGCCAGAACAGTATCATTTCAAAGACCCAAAAAATCCATACCCTTTATGTTATATATGTTGTAGAGGAGTTAACCAGTTATTACAATCAAAATAAATTGAAACTTGAAAGGCTTTATCTTGTTATTGATTGCAGATGAAGCTAAGTTCATTGAGACTGGCAAAGGAATTCATGAAACGGATAACCAAGGAACTAGAGTCAAATGAGCTTTTGCAGGAAGATAACCTCTTTGTGCAAGGAGTTAAGTTTGCATTCAGAGTACACCAGGTAGAGTACATTCCTCATGAATCACCCTTAAGTTAAGATTTCCTCTTATCCAACTCATCAGCCACAATGGCTTTCAGTTTGCAGGTGGCTTTGATCCTGTGACCATACAATCATTTCAAGAATTGAAGAAGATTGGTTGTGCTATACCAAGCTATAGTAATCTGATTAAATCCCCCAAACTTGTTAAAACTTGCCACAAACCTGTATCTTAACTGAAATTGTTTTCCCTTAATTATTTGATGTATACACATCAACAGCGGAATTAAGAAAATGTATATGCTCCTTTCTATGTAATTTCCTAAATCATTGCCTACTTTTGGCTAGTAGGTACCTGCTTTCTTAATTAAGCAAGAGATAAATCCTTGTTAGAGTCTTTGTGCTTCAGAAAGCAAACCATTCCCTAAAGGAAAACCATATAATACTCAATATATAGGCTGCATATAGGGTTGGCAATAAAGGCTTAATGAATGAAAAGAAATGAAGAACAATTGAGACCAACTGAATCATATATATATATATATAGATATGTATGTATACATACATATGTATATATACATACATACATACATACCTATCTGCATCATCAAAAGTGGAATACTTCTCTCCACAAGTGACTGGAAAGGTGAGTAAGTAGTCTGTCACTGCAATCAATCATTATAGCAAGCATATTTTAGATTTGCGGATTTATCTGAATTGATATTAACCACGTTACAAGAATGATATATATAACATAATGAATGAAACATTAAAATAGTTTCACGTATTACCCTTAAAATTTCGTTATAAAAAATAATTATAATGATTATGCAGTAAGACTTAATTATACTTTGATCTGTCTAACATCATTAGTTTTCAATTTTTTCCCCAAGATTCTAATCAGGTGAAGTAGATATGTGTTATAATTATGCATTTTTAGTTTTATTGTTTATTTTCAGATGACATTCCATGATAGCACGTCACAGATCTAACAATTAACTCTTAACAAATTACTTGATATATATGTCCATACTACTTAATTACTAAATATAATCAAACCATGTTACCATATATATATCTCAATCAAAACATCATCAATAAAATTTTATAAATACTAGTGAAAATACCGGCTTGGTTGTGTATCTTTGATATTTTTTGTAATAATAAATATAATAAATACAACTAAAATTTGTTATATAATTATTACTAATAAAAAGTAATTACTAAAACATAAAAATAAAGTTATACTAAAATATTTATAAGAAATAATTATTATTTTTATTTATTTGTAAAAATTATTCATTAAACCACAGGAATGTGTATGTCTTTTTCTTATCTGTCCTATTTAATTTTTTTTAAAGAAATATATATACATAATTAAAATTAGTATTTAGTTACTTATAAAATAATCAAATTACTATCAATAATTATTATTATTATTATTTGCACATTTTTTAATAAATAAAAATATTTATCAATGTTTTGAAGGTAAAATAATAAGAAAATGTGTAAAAAAACAGTTACTTTCCTTTTTTATTATTTGTTATATATATTTATTATTTTAATAAACAAAAACATTTATCACAATTCAAAGATAAAATTATTAGAAAAAGTGTAAAGAAGAAGTTACCAAATGTATCCTATTTAAATAAGTAAAAATAGTTACGGAGTGTATCCTCTTTCTTCATTGTTACAAACATTCATAGAATTAAGGATAGTACTGTACACCAAATATGCAGTTATCATGCTTGTCCTTTTTATTATAGATTTAATAAAACAGTAATAAGAATTAAAGAGACAAATTAAAATAACCTACTAGCTTCAATGAAGTTCAAGTTTTGCAATTGGAAAATATGGAGATAAAAAGTTGCAGAATTTCATTTTTAAAAGACATGCAGTTAAAACTAACAAAATTAGACCAAATATCAATTAACTTAGAAAATGTTAGTCTTCTTCTTAATAAGTAATATATTAAAAATCAGTATTACCTATATAATTAATTAAAATAATTTACTATTTCAAATATGATTAATTAGTTTAAAGACTAGCGTGGTTGTTAATTGAATTTATATATATATATATATATATATATATATATATATATATATATATATATATAATGTAATAGCACTGCTGTCAAAATGTTGTAGGTCACTCTCTATGCAGAGTTGGATAAGGATTTTTTAACACACACATCACCATCTATTCTGTTTTCGTTGCTGCAGCTACGTACGGCTAACAAACTGTCACAAAACTCTGAAGAATCAATGGCGGGTGATAACGAAGAAGACCGCGATGGCCTTAACCATACGCCGTTACGAATCCCCGAATTGCTTTATGTTTCGGTCAAGATGGAGATTCCCAATCTCACTCTCTCTGGAGACCTTCTCCCTCACGTATCAGGCTCTTTCCCTTTAGGCCCTTCTTCGGATCCTTCCAAAGCTGTAATTTTCACGCACACCCATTTCATCATTTCATTCATTTTATTCTGGGTCTCTCTTATTTCTTCTTAATTTTATTGTTTTTGGTGCAAAAAATTCAGCTTTCTATGGACCGGGAATCCGCGACTGTGTGGGAGCTGAGCTTTGTTGTTCCACCTAATCATGGTAATGCTTTCTCGCCGGCTTGGTGTTTGCTTTTCATTTTAAATTAGTTGTATATTTGTATGTAGAACTGAGAAAAAGAATAAAAAATGCAAATTTTTACTATGAGTATTGAATGAGAGCTTCATTTAGATGGTATTAAGGTGTCTCGAAATTTAGTTTTGGTGATTTTCTTGCTATGGTGAAAGGGGTTGCATGAACTGCATTCTTCTGACCTGAAGTGTTTAACTTTTTTGGGATTTTCAGAAGCTTTAGAGTTTAAGTTCCTTTTGAAGCCCAACGGCATCGATAATCCTTGTTTTGTTGAGGAGGGTTCAAGCCGAGTACTAGTTGGGGGAGCATGGCAAGATGGTGACAGGCTGGCTTTGTTTAGACTTGATAATGATCAAGTTCTTGAGTATCGAGTATTTGTGGAAGCAAAAAGGATTTCTCCCTTTGATCTTGCAGCTAGTTGGAGGGCTTATCAGGAGAATTTCCGTCCATCGTCTGTACGCGGGATACCTGATGTCAGCATAAATTCAGAACATCAGACAGGCAGTGAGGTAAGACTCCAATTATCAGTTTTCCTTATGTTTGTGACATAAGAATCAGGTAGTCTTTAAGAGAGTCACCTTTTTGTTCATCTTTGAAATTTAGATGCTAAATTATAAAAAAGTCATTTAATTTCTACTTTACATTATTGGGATCTAATGGTGTGGTGGATGAAATGGAGGAGTGCCTCGAATGTTATTTGTGACAAGAAAGGCAATAGTCAAGCTTAAAGGAACGCTATAAGACTTGTTGTGATGTCATATGGAACTGAGTTATGGGCCATTAGAAGCCAACAGGAAAACAAACTAAGTGGGATGAAGATAGGATTAACAATGAATGCATTGGAAATAAAGTTGGGGTAGCACCTGTAGTAGAAAAAAATTGGTAGAATCTCATCTTAGGTGGTTTGGCTATGTGTGGAGATGACTTATAGAAGAAGCCCTAGTAAGGAAAGTATACTATGGAGGGCAGCTTTATGGCTCTTATCACTAGAGGAAGAGAGAAACCAAGAGAAACTATAGGTGAAACCATTAAGAAGGATGTAGAGGTTTGTAGATTTAGCTCACTATTGGGCATCATGGTGTTGTTTGATCAGTGTGGCTAACCCCATGTAGTGGGAAAATGCTTGATTTGTTGTTGTTGTACTATAAATGAAGTTTTAAATCTTGGCTTTGAATTACTGTCTGTTCAGTGTGCTTCACTACATTGTAGGTAATTAACTCCCTCCTATTGTCAGAATATCACAAGAACCATAACATAGAATTATGAATACCGTTTGGAAAAAATTGATCTGCCACTTGGGACCATTCTCAGTAAATAGCTTAGAAGCTTTACGAGACATTACAGATATTTTCAAAACATTTGCTAGAAATTGTAATGTCTAATTATATAGTAATGAAATGATAGAAATATGACATCTAATTAATTACTAATGGCAGCCTAACAGACAGATTCTTCTGTGTACAGTTGTAACTACTAATTAAAAATAATTATGATAACATAAAGTACAGTAATACCTTGTAGCTGGAAACTAAATGTTACTTTGACTACTAAGTCTTAAGATACTTCAATTAAAAAGCCTTATGTGAACATGAAGGTATCCTGCCCTTAAAATATTGTAGTGTTCAAAGTGGATTAGTTAAGTATTAAATATCAGTAATTTGAGTGGATAATCTAAGCAAATTTTGATTTTTTTGTTCTATTGTGGTATTGTCATTTGACTTAGGAAATGGTCATATTATTTTCGTTTTATTATTGTAGTTAGGGTAAATAATCGGTTCAATATAAGAAGTATTGACATATTTTATATTTAGTACAATAAGAAGAAAAATTACAATCTTAATACAAAAACTTTAATTTTATTTGAATTTCGTTAATGGTTGAGGTAATTGAACACGTGTACGGTCTTTAGCAACTATGTGTGTTTGTTAAAGGGAAAATTAAGGTTAATATGCAAATTGACCTTCAAGGATTAATTGCATATTAACATTAATCTACCCTTTAACAAATACATGTGGTAATTGCTAAAGATCAAGCATGTGCTCAATTATTTTAGTCATTGATGGAGTTTAAACAAAACTAGTAGTATTAAAGTTGTTGTATTAAGACTATAGTTTTTTCTTAATTGTACTAAAAATGAAATATACAAACACTTGTTGTACAGGCTATTTACTTTTATAGTTATTAAGAAAATGACATTTGGTTGTTTTCTGTAAATGCTTTATAGCTACATAAACTTGGAAAAGATGTTCATTCTTTAGCATAATTCATGCGCATGTTTTGTCCTTTTTTGTACTTTACATTTTTTGTTATCTCTCTCTTAAAATGCTACTTCTGATGCCTAATCATAAAATCACACTTTATGTAATTTATGTTTTTCTACTCTTATTGCAAGATGAAAATAGTTTCTATAAGGATTTCTTATGTCCGTCCTTGATTAGTATTGTATTTTGAAAACAAAAACAAGTACACAAGGAGTTTTCTCCTTTTACACTGGGATCTGATGGAAGACCTCAAACCAAATAACCAACAACTAAAGCCATGACCAGGAGGATATAGGAAGATTGGGCCTTTGCTAACCTCAATGGGCCTTAGGTACTCCTAACATGGACCATCTCTAGTGTAATATAAATTGTATAGATTGAGAATAATTGGGCCAAGTAGTCTAGGCTATTTGTGTTTGTATTAGAGTCAAGTAGACTAAGGTATTTGGCCCTTGTAGTCTAGAGTTGCCTTGTATGGACTTGTAAATAGATACTAAGGTTTTACTAAGGTTTAAATTTACTGGAGCGGGAAAACAGTTTTCCCTTTTTTCTTGATTGTAATAGGGTTAAAGTATCCTTTAAGTGCTCCTATTTATTCTATTTTTCGCTGTTCAAAAAAATAAAAAAAACTAAGGCTTAAATTGGGCTCATCCAAGTCCAATAGAAACCCTAGCCGGTCGTAGAGCTAACCTAAAAGAACATTGTCACATTTAACATGCAGAACTCATGCAAAGTGTGACCCATGTTCCTTGACCCACTTTTTGTGCTTCGATTAAAGGAGCACATGGACGAATTCAAATTTGAATTACGCTCCATTCACTCCTTGAATTTTCAGCCAAGCTCTAATAAGTAGGACTCTCCTCTCTTTGTAAAATGACCTTTGAATGAGTAATGAATTAATGCTGAATTGGCATCTTCAGTTGTTCAAAAGTCATCCTAGGAGCCTCTCCTTCTTTCGAGCTTCTCACAAGTCACCTTCCTTGTGAGGTTAGATTCTTTGTTTCTCCTTAGAAGCCTTAATCCACCACTCCACTTCAAATCATCTACCTTCACCTTCAAGCTTTTGCAATTTGAAAGCTCTTCTACGGATTGGAATCTCTTCTTCTAGAAAATCATCAGGATTTGTCTAGTTTCATAAGGAAGAGTTATCTGAATGTTGTATCTAATGGATACCACACGACATGTATTTGTACTAATTTACAAAGTCAAATACAACAAATTCTTGCCTAATAATCAGGGATCAATGTTCCTAATTTCCTATAATCTAAACAACTAATGATTAACAAATCTATAGCTGCTAATGACTAATTACACTCTAATACTCCCCCTCAAGCTGAGCATATACGTCATTTGTAAATAATTTGTTAAAAATGTACTCAAACCAAGGGCCTTGCTGAAAATGTCAGCTAAGTAGTCACTGGAATTGACAAAATCAGTTGTCATTTCTCTAGAGAGCACCTTTTCTATGACAAAGTGACAATCAATCTCTATGTGTTTGGTTGTTTCATGGAGACCGGGTTTGATGCAATGTAAAGTGCAGCTTGGTTGCCTCGAATTAGCTCTGTTTCATGGATGTCCTCAATTTTTAGTTGTTGTGATAGTTGCCTAAGCCAGGTAAGCTCACAAGTGGTTGCTGCCGTAACACTATATTCTACTTTTGCACTGGATCTAGTGACTATGTTTTGCTTTTTACTTCTCCATGGGATCATGTTTCCTTCAATAAGAACACAATACCCAAAAGTGGAACTTCTATCTGATGGTGATCCTACCCAATCCACATTAGAGTAACACGTGATTGGGGTATTGCTTTTGTCTTCATATAATAATCCTTGTCCCAGAGCATTTTTTTATGTATCGAAAAATACGTGTCACAACATCCCAATGACTATCACGAGGAGAATTTAGAGACTGACTTACCACACTAACCGCAAAAGTGATATCAAGTTTAGTGATTGTGAGATAATTGAGCTTTCCTACCAGAGTGGAAGTAAAAGGCAGATGAAGGAGACTGCCCGAACATGTGAGGAACTGAGAGGCAAAGTAATTGTTCACTAACATTGTCACAGGAACATGTGAGGAACTGAGAGGAACAACAGTGTCGAAAAATATTTGATTACAGACAAAGTCAAACTCAGAGGAAGTCCAGCCAGTGCCAGAACCATTAAAAAAAATTTCACGTTGTTCAACATGTTTGTATGCATCATTAGTGAAAGGCATGAGGGCATCAAAATCGGCAATTAACTGATTTAGTGTTTGTATATCATTGTCTTCAAGCTTTACGGAAATAAGGTTGGAGACAATGTTGTAAAGACGATAAACATCATTGGAATAAAGTCTCTTGGCTTTGTTCTGGACATCATAATAGGTAGTAAAAGCTTAATATTGGGGCTGCAATTTGCCATCAATGGAGAACCAGAGAACGCTGCACAAAGAGGCATTATTAATTTGCTTCCATCGGGCTTGATCAATGTTGGGAATATCTTTGGCTTGTTTGGTCAAGTGGTTTTCACGACCTTGACACACAACTGGACAGCAACTGCCCAAGAACTGTAGTTGCTTGTTCCGGTCAGTTTTTCACACGGAATCAGTAGAACAGTGGTAAAAGTCACTGTAAAAATGGTATTTGAGTGAGAGTAGTTGAAAACCATGGGAAATAAACCAAAACATGGCACCTGGATGTGAGAAAGGAGGTAGGGGGTGTGCTGTCAAGTGGGTCGAGCCAGAAGAAAGGGAAAAACAACAATCTGTTGTGGGTGCGTGAAATGCACGGCCAGGAAGGAGTTGCGTCTGAGGCGGCGGAAAGGAGTGGCAAAAGAAGCTTAGTGCTTACCAAGGAGTGCAGTTCTGGTAGCATGGTAACCGGAGGAAAAGAACGCTTGGTGATAAAAGGAAAGGGTACACAATGGCCATTGTACTATTCCCCCAAGAGAAAACGGGGTCTTTTGTGGATTGTGGGTACTGTTCACCCGGAGGAAAAGAAAGAGATCGAAAAAACCTAAAACTACTATACCATATAAGGAAGAGTTATTTGAATGTTTTGTCTCTAATGCAGACCACACAATATGTATTTATTTATTTATTTTATAAAACTCATGTAAGTTATCACTATAAAACCTAACATTTCAGCTAGGTTGACACTCTAGATTTCAACAATCATATGCCATCACATATATTTGTACAAATTTACAGAACCAAATACATTAAATTCTTGCCTAATAATCAGGGATTAGTGATCTTATATCTTAGAATCTGTAATAGCTAATGATTAACAAATTGTAACAGCTAATGACTAATTACATTCTAACAGTAACTAACAAAGAGAAGTCCTGCTCCACTTCTAAAACAGAAGTCCTTTTTATACAAGGCTGGGGAACTATCTTCAGTTATAAATTAACATCCAGTGTCTCAAAACACAAAACATAACTAACAGGCCAAAAGATAGAAAAGGTTTAAATCTCATTTTCCCCCTTCTTCTATATACAATTTGAAAGGTTTAATTGTATTCAGTGGTTCCTGATATCTAACAGTTTCTAACCTTGGTTTGTGTGATGTCCAACTAATTCCTCCTCTTTTAGATGCACAATCAATTAATTTTTCTTTTTATCTGAGAGCATACTAGTTATTTATGACTTAGGATTTTTCTTTAATCTCAGCCAATTTTAGTTGTCATTCCCTTCACGGACAGGTAATTTGTTCTGTAGAATTTTTCTAATGTGATATTGCAAATGGTTATCTTACATTACCAATGTACCATAACTTGTCTGATCTTGTATCTTAACTGATGCCCTTTATATGGTGCCCTCTTTCTCTTATTCCAACTTTTGGTTAATACATGTGTGAAACAACTTTTTTCAAACAATTACTATGTACCTTATGCTTATTTTTTATCTTTTATTCAGAACATCTCATGCGCGAATTTAGAACTTGATCTTGAGCATTATGTTGTTCCATCTCCCTCAACTTCTCCAAGTTCAGCACTTGTATATGCTGCTAACATCACAGAGAATCCCAGATCACTAGGTGGTGGGTCTGCCAGCATTTCATCTTCCATGGGAGATGATGGTGTTCCTATGATCAATCAACAGAAAACAGTAAAGACTTAGCTTTCAAATTCACATTTCAAGTTCATGATTATACTTTCTAGAATGGATTGTTATAAAAACATGTAAGATCAGTCCAGAGATATTTTGATGTAACTTTGTTGAATGTTCGTGGTTATTTGCTATATATTCAGAAGTCTTTTTCCAGAACCGAAGCTGTCATGGATTTATAGTTGTATTTGCCTTAAATGACTTTCATTGGTTGAGGATGTAGATTATTTTGTTCAACATATCAGCTTAGATACTTCTTCTGTTCTCCTAAAGTGTAACTGACGAATATGTTGATGCTTGGTACTGATAGTGTAATGTGTTCATTTTATTCTCTCTTTCTCTGTCTGTGTGTGTATATATATATATATCTGATTTCCTTTAATAAGAACTAAAGCTTTTTTAAAACTGTTGGAAAGTATCTCCAGTTTAGAGGAAATATATCCTATTTTTGTGCCAGTTTATTTGTTGCTAATAATTAGAATTTCATTAGTATATTTTCTGAATTATTTTCTTGTATTACTAGTTTCATAAGTTACAGATTGTAGATCATTATATAACCAACTGGTAGCTGCACAAATAATGTTTAAAGTGCAAAATGTCTCTTCTTGAGGTTACAAGAAAAATAAAAAAGGAGCTAGTGGGTTGTATGGATTCTTGATCATGCAATATATCACATCTAATAGGCTATCTTGATGTTCCAACTAGGTGGAGGAGGTTCATGCACCTGATCAATTTAAGGTGTACCAAAGTCCCGGAATGGTTAAATCGCAGTCTGTGGGAACAATTTCACGTCTGCAAAAGGAAGATGATCTGAGAGGACATCTTGTTGACAGGGGTGTAGGATTTCCCAGACTTGTAAAATCTTCTAGTTCTTGTACAATTGCTACAAATTTTAGTTTGGATCCTGGTACTGAGGTTTGTATAAATGATTACTGTTATTTGTTTATTTATTTCCTATAGATTAATGTATGTTGAATCAAGCTTTTCAATTGAGGTTATTAACAAATAGTTGCTTCTGCTCCCCCTGCCATCCTGGCTTTATAATAGAATTCAATTCCAGCCGCTGCTGGAGCTGTTGCAGCTGCTGCAATTGCTGATCAGATGTTAGGTCCCAAGGAGCATAGGCATTTGGCCATTGTCATGGTAATTCTTGCTTGAGTATTAATTTCTTGTAAACCCTTTTAGCAACACTTTGTCATCTCTTTGCTTTGGGATTTGAGTCGGAGTTTTGAGTGTGTTTAAAAATGAGACTATTAACTTGTTGGGATAAACTACTTCGTAAGTATATATGTTGAGAAGTTAGTATTAGGGAAGAAAATGCCATGTTCCCTTATGTTGTTCATCTAATTACGAAAATAAAAAATTCGAAAATGAATAATTTCTTACTAGCTTCTTTTACATAGGTGAGTTTGCCTGCTCGAGGCAAGACTTACACTGCAGCTAAACTTACAAGATATCTTCGATGGCTAGGTCATAATACAAAACACTTCAATGTTGGTAAGGTTGTTCACATTCTTGACTCATCCTCCTTAGTAATCAATAGTCTTGTTGTATCTAATGGAACACAGGAAATATGTTGACTGTGAATTTAACACATTTATGTTTCATTTCTGCAGTATCGTCGCCTTAAGCATGGTTCTAGTCAGGTAAACATGATGTAGTAGAATTAATTGAAAAGTTTATGCTTTATCATGTATTGTTTATCTACATTATATTAAGTGTGAAATAGTTTAAACCTAACTCAATCCTACAAAATTGACTTATAAGATGAATATTGTCCTCATTTATATATTGTATTTTGGTAGTATATATTGATGTGGGGCTTTGGATTTTTCCCGACACACCCCCTCGCTTCGAGCACTATTGGGCTTGGGACGTGAATAATACTTGAGTAACCCTTTTAATGAATTTAATACTATCTTACAAACTGGTGTATTTCTAATTCAACCGAACAAAATCAACTTGTAAGATGAGATTTGTCCCTACTTTTGTACTATATTTCTTGTGAAAAAAGGATTAAGTATTCAAAAATATAACAAGGAAACTATAATATACCACACGATACTATAAAAAACAAAACTGTATTTCACAAGGAATTGTGGCATAATTGATAACGTGTCTCAAACTGAAAACAAAAGTCACTAGTAACTTTGACGGTCAAATTTTCTATGATACTAAGAAGCAAATGGAGTTGTCAGGATTACAGGACATCTAATCATTAACAAACATATGTTTCCATGTACTTGCTTGAGAATCACGGCAAGAGTATCAAATCTTGTAAGTCACGAAGTAGTCACTAATATCATATCCACGTATACTTGTGTGATAACTGGGTAAATAAGTATAATTTCTAGATTACGAGTTTTGGAGAATAAAAGTAACCATATGTAAAAGACAATCAAACAAGTAGTGTTGCAGAGTGAAATAGGTGTAAATGGATGAATAAGACTATTGGGTTTTAACTTCGCCAGATTTCCTAATGTGTAATCGCTAGTAGTTTCTATTCAATCAAAATTATGTTATCATCAACCCATGAAATTAATCAGGCCTTAGTCCCGTAAACGAAATAATATAAGTCACTTGATTTCACTATCAATTCTTTAAATTAGGGTAACCAAGGTACTTAATTTAAGAAAAAGAGTTTTACCCTATCCTAGGCATAAAAATGATTGGTTGTCTTCTGCCTTTTGAAAACTCAAGAATTTCCCAATTACAATTGAAATTATAAAGCCATATAGTTGATCTAATTTTCTAATTAGAACAACACAAGCATTAAGCATAGAAGAAGAACAATAATCAATAACCATTAATTGAATAAAAAGAGTAGCGACTACATAAAAGCAGATCCAATTACAATAAACCCTAACAAAATGAAAAACTTAGCTACTCATAGACATGGAGGAAGAAACCTTGAAAGAAGAGTTTTGCCTCATATGAGTGTGCGTCTCAAGTGTAGAAGTGGCTGAAAATTTGAAGTGTAGAAACACTAAAGTACTTCACTGAGCATCCCATATTATTTGATGTGAGACTTAGGCACCCCATAATACCCAAGTTCCTCTCATATTCTTTGGCTCCCAATATGGGCGTTTATATTAGAAGAAAAAGGAGGCCTAAAGTGGCCCAGTTTAGAGAAGTCCAGCTCTATAAATAAACAGAGTGATGAGGTGAACGGAGACATAGAATTAGTTAGAATATGTAAAGTGAAATAAATAGGGAGTTGGAAGGGGATAAGGCAGCTTGAATGGACGATGGTTTGAATATTGTAGATGAGAGGTCACACAAGCATCCTCCCTCCTCTTCTTGGCTGTTGGGTTCGTCCAAAAAGAAAAGGAAATAAAACTAACATACCCCAGTGTCAAAAGGCTCCTCGCTCATGTATGGGAGAGGGCATTGTATGCATCCTTACCCTTGCATATGCAAAGAGGTTGTTTCTGCATTTGGATCCATGGCCAATCGGTCACCAAGGCACAACATTACTGCTAAGTTAGGTCTTGCTCTCAAGCAAAAGTTACTTCTAATCCATGACATGGTTGATTTTTAACCAAGATTGATGAAGAAACCAGAGAAGATGAGAAAATTTTAGGATGGTGAGAGGGTCTTTGAATGGGAAGGAAAAACAAACAAGCTGCCCTTTTATGTACGGGCATTTTAGATTTTTTGTATTTTCTTTATTAATTTAAAAATTAATTTTGTATGCTAAAGTTTTGGATAGGGAAAATAAATCTCAGTTCTACTATAATTTATTTAAGGAATGCTTTGATTATAAAAATTAATGAAAGAAATAAGAATTGAAATGATCAAGGTTCATTTGCTTTGAACACAACTGGTTCCTTGTGCTAAACTTAAAAATACTGGTCACTAAACTGTAATAATTAAAGATGGGGAAGGGGGTTAGCACTGGCCTGTTCTGGTTAGAGAATATTGGGGCATTACCCTAAAAGTAATTGCCAAATCTAGCATCAGCCGTTCTTTGATGTAATACAATCTCTCATACATTGCAATGCCATCATCTTTTAAACTGTGAACATCACATGATCACTATGGGGTGCTCGATTTGCTCTTTTTATGTTAGTTTCATTCTTGGAATTATGATATTATGGTACTGCATTACTTTCTAGGAAAATTTACAGTTCACGTCATATTGTTCTGTGCAGTCTGCTGATTTCTTTCGAGCTGACAATCCTGAAGGTGTGGAGGCACGTAATGAGGTAACTTCTTGCGAACAATATTTTTATTTGAATATGTGAAAGAGTACTTTATACTGGTTGTTTATAATTAGGTTGTAGATATGTATAATTAGGGTGCATTTGGAAGAGCTTATTTACTGTTAAACTTATTTTATGGTATAATCACTTGTGTAAGTATTTTGGAGAACTTATGAAAATAACTTATGATAAGTCCATAAGTTGTTTTCAGATTATTTGAGTAAGTGTTCTTGGGTAGCTTATGAGAAAAAACTTACAACTTGTATGAAAGCAATTTAACCCTATTTCCGTTTCAATTATAGAAACAACTGTCAGAAAATCACAGCAACCATAATATGAATTAGGAATACTATGTGGGAAAAAGGTGATCTTCCTTGAGACCTTTCTCATTAAATAGCCAATAGAAGCTTTACACCAGAGGAGACGTTACAGATATTTTCAGCACATTTTCAATAAATTGTAACGTCTAATTATGTAACTTCAGATTAAGTACTAATACCAGATGCATTTCTCTAAAATAATTATGGCAGTACATAGGACATTAACAACAACTTATAAGAGAGGGCTATATATAATAGCAATGTACTAACAAAATAATATATAATATCTATTATGTCTAGAAAACAAAATAACTGATAACATATAATATCCATTATATCTAGTTATATTTGATTCTAAAAGAGAAATGCATATGCTTAAAATAGTGCCTCAACTACACCATGTACTCCATGTTTAAATACAGCAATATGTTTTTATTATACTGAATGTTGAGATACTGAACCTAGCAATATGTCATATAAATGATTCTGGTATTGTTAGCTCCTTGTAATCCTTTCTCTATGTACATAGTTTTAATATATCATGTACTACTAGGTTGCGAAGATGGCATTTGAAGATATGATATCATGGATGCAAGAAGGTGGCCAGGTATATTTGTTCTTTTTAGATATCTTTGTTACTTTAAGCCTTCTTTCAAGGTTTTTTTTTGGCTTAAGTTTTAATTTGGGTTTAGGTTGGGATATTTGATGCCACAAACAGTAGCAAGCAGCGAAGAAACATGCTGATGAGACTTGCTGAAGGCAGATGCAAGGTAGATGGGTACAACCATATGTGCGATATGGAAATAATTTAGTTTTGAACTCTTTTTATATATCCTTCCATTTTTTTTTTTTGTTACAGATCATTTTTTTGGAAACAATATGCAATGATGTAGACATAATTGAGAGGAATATACGCTTTAAAATTCAGCAAAGCCCTGACTATGCCGAAGTGTAATGTTTCTTATAAAATTAGTGACATCTTATCTTAATGAGTATATGGAATTGTAGTTACATACGCAATTAGCTTTTCTTTTGCAGATCAGATTTTGAGGCTGGGTTGCGAGACTTCAAAGAACGTGTAGCCAATTATGAGAAGGCAAGTCTTTCATATGTACTTTAAATTTTAATGGCTATTCAAGGTTAGCTTTTTGTTTTAAGTAATGTCGATTTTACATACTAGGTTTACGAGACAGTAGAAGAAGGATCTTACATAAAAATGATTGACATGGCCAGTGGACATGGGGGGCAAATACAAGTAAGTTTTACATTTAGTTATGTCATTCTATGTGGCAAAACTGAACCGTTTTACATGTCATTGTCTAGTTTGCTAGTATTGCTAGTTTGATAATTGATATGCATCATGCATGTTTACTGTCCATATAGTAGCTTTTGTATGGGTTAGTAATAAATAGATTCCAATAGTTTAACTAGATGTAAAACCTTGGTGTGGAACGAGGCATGGTTTCACTTTCACCTCCAGATTTAAATAGCTTATAACTATTTTATCCTTGAGTCCACTTTGTCTTTTTTGTAATTATTATTTCATCGTTCCCCTACAAGTGTATAATTGAAAGTGTGATTGTTCTTCAAAGGATCAGTGTTAGAAAAGCATGTTACTACCATATGGATGCATTATGTTTATATATATCACTTATTAGTAGTATCTGAACTATACAATCGGTAAACTAGAAATGATTCATTACTCAGCTCCAAACTCTGTTGAGTGACAAACATACATTAGAAACGGACAGAGTTAGGCTCTAAAATATGTATTGAACCCTGGGCATCTTGGTTGACCAGTCTGTGATACCATGTCAAGGAACCACCCAATCTAAAAGTTATGCCAAGTAGTAAGGTGTGTATATAAACAGTATTGTAAATTAAATTATACCATGAGTTCAAATTACTGAGTGGAACTTGAAAGGAGGAACAAAATGTGGCATATTACCATAGCCATATACTTTATGATAAAATGTAAGTCACTTGTCTGATGTTTAAGGACAGATGATAGTAAAATACTTTTTGCTGTTTGAAAAAAACTATTGGGAGGCTGCTCTAATATTCTAGAATTTCTTGTTGCAAGTATTTCTGCATCTCCTTGAATTTTTCAATAACCATTTACAAACATGGTTTACAGTGTGACTTTAATTTGCTAACGATCCACAAATTCTATCTTTTGGTTTAGGTGAACAATATCAGTGGCTACCTACCTGGTCGGATAGTCTTTTTCTTGGTAAGTTTATTGGAAAAGCTTCATTAACACACTGAAAAGTAAAACAAATGATCAAGTTAATTATAATATTTAACCCAGTAAGACAATATTGCGAAATTTCATAGACCAACTTTTGCAAATGGTTTTCTCTTGAACATTAATCATATGCCTTCAGCAAATGCTTCTGCAAATCGCTTTTTAGCTTCTATTAACAATTTGTTATCATTCAGGTTAATACACATCTTACACCACGCCCAATATTACTTACCCGGCATGGAGAAAGTCGGTTTAATGTGAGAGGCAGAATTGGAGGAGACTCTGCATTAAGGTATATTCTAATATTTGGGTTCTATCTCTATTTAGTGTAATGTTTATATTAATGGAAAAAGGTAGTGTACAAATGAAAATATTTTCTGTTCTGTTTATAGAGGAACTGTTAGAATACTAAGAATCTAAATTATTTTTCTGTTACCAGTTTTATTTTGATAAATCTTATTTTGGCTTCTTGTTGTAGTAGATGCACTACACTTGTAGATGAACTAAAATAGTAGTTTAAGGAGGAGTATAAGGTCAATTTTTTATTTCACATCAAGATTATTCAAAGTGTTATTATTTATACCCTTATTAGACCCCCAAAGTTATGGAAGAACCTTTATGGTTCCTTTCAGTGATATTTTTTCCTACTGTCAATTGTTGAATATATTATTGATCTCCTCCTTCCATTTGGTGGCTTTCTAAGAAGCCAAAACTGCGATATATTATAGCTTATTTGCCACCGGTGGGTCAGGTTGGGTTAAAAAGATGAACCCAATTGTTCTTGGTAACTTCTTTTTAGTATTGTGGAAGTCGCACCATGATATTTATCTAAGTGGGAGGCTCGGTGTCAATGATTGTTGGAACAAATGGTTCTAATGGAAAATATAAGAAATAGGAGAGAAAGAAACAACTATTGTATGTCTCATCAGAAATGTCATGACAGTATAGTTGACAACAGCTCCTAAAAAAATAGATTGATAATGATTGGAGATGTTTTTTTTATTGGAAATGAATGAAGCTGAAAAAATGTTCTGACAAGATAGATAACCAATTGGAAAGAATAATCGCAAAAAATAAAGCAGAGCTCCAAATTTTAGGGAGCTGGAAGTGGAGTAGTTACAAGGGTCAGGTCAAAGAGGATGGTGCCTCTCCGATAACATGATGAAATTGTGGGGTTTTAGGTATTGAATGGAGAAATTGAGAAAATAAAGACTTTTTGAACAATATTTTCTGTCGTGATATTGTAATTGTAATGTGATACAATTTTATGAGATCTTCATACTAAAAAGACTGATCCTTGTTTATACTATTCATGTTCTGTACTAAATAGGAAACAAATCATGAGATAAGGAAATATGGTAACCAGTCCTAACTCCTAGGAAATAATTGGGCATTACGGAATAGTCCTGAAGAATAGTCTAAGATAAGTGATCCAGATAATATCGAATATTTTGGTATATTCTAACAAAGAATATGCAGCATTTTGGAGCACTCAATGTTTGTTAAAGTAGTTAGTTTCTTCAATGCCTTGCTAGTTAATAGTGTTAGATCCAAAATTTGCTGATTTTGTTTGTGTATACTTACAGACCTTCTCTCTTCCGCTGGAAGAAGATAAAAAGGATGTCCATTTAGTTATATGATTCTACTTGTGGTCTAAGGACTTTTGTATCACCTCTAATTTAATGGTCATTATTGTAGTAGAGTTTTTGTTTATTTATCTCGCATTGTTAGGCTATGTCCTTGTTGTTTATGACTGATTAAGCACAGTTTGGCCTTCTGTATTAGTGAAAACGAAAGGCTTGGTTGCTAGCATTTTTTCTGACAAAAAATGTTTTTTAATTAAAAATATCTAGAAAAAATGTGATAATAATTATATAAGCTTTTCCCGAATGGAAAACTCTGAACTTAGTGCTGTTATCTAAAGCTAAACAGCTTCTGAAAAAGCTCTAGAAAAAGCTATTTTTACACAGTTGTTTTTAAAAGCTTCAACTAAAGGGCCCTAATTCTTGGCTTTTTTTTGTCTTGCTGTGGCATATCTTTCTGGGACTTATGGATACATCTCATCTTTAAAAATTATTTGCTTTTGAGTATTACGTTTTGTTTCTTTCTTCTTGCTATGGTTCTCTTTGTAGTACTACTATGTTTGGGTTTACCTACTCACTTCACTGCAAAGAAAAATACATGCAGCTATTTGATTCAAGACTTAATTGAAAAATTATCCTAACTGCTGTCATGCAAAGATAAATGATTTTAGTTCCTCGATCTCTGAATTATTTTGTATTTTCCTTTTTTTATAAATGTCCTTTTTTTAACAAGAATTGCCATGAATTTATTGTGCCTAACTGGAACACAATGCAATTTGTTTCAACAGTGAGGCTGGAGAAATTTATAAGAAGAAGCTTGCTAAATTTGTTGAAAAGCGTCTCAAATCAGAACGAGCTGCTTGTGTAAGCTTGTAATAAATATGTGTGCAAATATTGAAATGATAAATGGTTTGTGATGTTTGTGGCTGGTGTCTAGATATGGACTAGTACGCTGCAGCGAACAATTTTAACAGCAGGACCAATTGTTGGATTTCCCAAGGTTAGTGTCATCCTTAATTCAGAAAATATGGATTGACGGAAGTATATATTGCTAAATGCTCCCACACTTTCTAAAAGTATCTATATATGTTAGATACAATGGCGTGCACTTGATGAGATAAATGCTGGTGTGTGTGATGGCATGACATACGAAGAGATCAAGAAGAACATGCCAGGGGAGTACGAGTATGTTGCAAACTGTCATCTTTCTAATTTCCAGTTGAAAAATCCGGTGTTTGGTGGGATGACAAAGCTGTTTAACAATGTTTCATGTAACTATTGTCATTATTTTATGTTGCTTTTTCTGCTACAGATCACGCTGTAAGGACAAGCTTAGGTATCGTTATCCTCGTGGAGAGTCTTACTTGGATGTTATTCAAAGGTTGATGCATTACTTCTTTTACCATTATTTAGTTCCAAACTAGTACTGTTTTGTGTAAATAACTTGTATTATAATAATGCAGGTTAGAACCTGTAATTATTGAGCTTGAGCGGCAACGGGCACCTGTTGTTGTGATATCTCACCAGGTTTTCCACATAACTTTGATGTAAACTTGCCCATTTATATGCTCTATGGTTTATTGGTTTTGATTCTTGAGTTTCTCATTACAGGCAGTTCTGAGGGCATTATATGCTTATTTTACTGACAGGCCTTTGAAAGAAATTCCAGATATTGAGGTAATATTCATATTTAGCTGAAAGTGAAAGATGGAATTGATGCAAGAAATGAACTCTAGTAATTTTGTGTTAGAAGAAAAGAATTTTTGTTAGGTTCACCATCTCTTTGTGTGGATCATGAATTTGCATAAGATATGTAACGTATCTGAGGTTTGCTCATTTTCAGGTGCCCCTCCATACAATAATAGAGATACACTTAGGAGTTACAGGTGTGGAAGAGAAAAGATACAAACTAATGGACTGAAAGAATAGCTGGAGGAGAGACGAATCTGGAGGGATAGAATAGATTTAAGTGAACATTTTTGGTTTTGTATGAGAAAAAATAAGTATGATAATGTATGTTGTAAAATTCTGAAACCGCTTTTAATAATTTTGATGAGCATCCTTTAGTTTCCAGTTTGGAGAATTCTGAAAATCAAAACAAAAACAATAATTTCTCACCTTTTCCATTTTCCACTCAAACAAATCCTGTTGTTTGGTTGCATTCTGCATATTCCTTGCATGGCTGAAACAGAAATGGTAAAATTATAAGAATCGGGTTCTAGAATGAATTTAAGAAGTTTTGGAGCATTTGAAAATAAATTAAAGAAACAGGTTTGGACAAAAATCTACAGCCGAAAATATGGAAAAAGAAGTTAATCTAACTCGAGAGGCTCGGGGTCTCAAAAGTTGCAGACCAACTAATAGAAAGCCACAAATAAATGTAGTTATTTGTTATTTTTTATGTAAAATTAGCTATTAGTTGTACTTCTCAAAACCTAACTTGTAGAGTGATTAATAATAATAATAATAATAATAAAAAAAAAAAAAAAAAAAAAAAAAAAAAAAAAAAAAAAACAGAGCATGTATTATGATTTCCAACTCCAAAAAACCTGTGAATTGTTGCCAATGCTGTATGGCAAGAGGTCCTTTTGCAAGCCTATACTGTAACCACTCTAAAAACTGAAAAGGGATCTATCCATTGCTGGAAACATGCAACAAAATATGGTGGAATCTAAGCAAAGATCTTCTACTGCTATCAACAGCTGCTAGCTGTGGTAGGGTGGTCAAAGAAAAAAAAAAAGAAAAGAAAAAGGCAGCCCCTCTAGAGTGTATGGTTCCATTCACATGGGACCCCTGAACTCTGGTTGATCTCTTTAAAACAGTAGTTGGGGTCCCGCAATGTACCCTACCAAACCCAAACAACACTGCGCCCCCTCTAATATTGTCAAAGTTCTAATAAATGCATGAAAGTCCCTATAAAGACAATGAGTAATGTGAAAGTGAAGAAATTGTGGAGGGGGGTGCCTCCTTTTCATGATTGACTTAGCCTTGATACAGTTTACAAGAACTAAGAATTTCATATTTTATTTCGTGGTCATGTCATCACTCATAAGGCCTTTGCCTGAGGAGTTAGGATCCTTTATTGCACCATTTTAACCAATTAAAACCACAAATAAATAAAGAAAACCTTCCACATGAATCCAATAAAACCCACCTACCCTCCATTGCCGTTGCCTTCACGAGTGCTTCATTTGTGCCCTATTTTCTCTTCATCCCTCCACCCCATTCCCATGCATTCCTCTTTAATCCCCTAGATATAGGGATTCTCCTTTGACTTCATCTGCTCCCCTCGACAAACCTCCCCACAGACCATCACAATTACATTTGTTTACGAGAGGCAGTAACACCACACACCCCCTTCATTTTCAAGTAAACATTTTATTCCACACTGCACAAACTGGCTCTTGACTGAGTGAGTTTTGTTGGGTCCCCTCCTCCCAAAATCTCATTTTAAGTTCAAAGCCCTGACCTTTTCCACAAAAATAACCTACCCTTTTGCCCATTCAAGCAAACCACACCGACTTCACTCTCATCCTTCACTCCCCTCAATGGCGACTCAACCCGAGTCACCCAGTAACTCACTGAGTCAACTCGCTCAGAACGTGTTCTCCGACAGCAACAGCAGCATCATGCTCGCAGCCATTCTCTCCTTGCTCCTAGTCATCCTCTTTGTCCTCCTACTCCACGTGTATGCCAAGTGGTTCTTATCTCAGTCGCAATTACGTTCCCACACCCGCCGGTGGCGAACTCCGGTGACCGTCTCCGGCGTTCTGGAACCTTCCCATTTCCACAGCATCAACATAGAAGCGACACCCACGTGCACCAAGGGCCTGGATTCAGCAACAGTTTCAGCAATTCCCACGTTTGAGCACAAAGCTGAAAAAACAGAGGAATTGGAATGTGTGGTTTGTTTGAGCGTAATTGAGGAGGGTGAGATTGGAAGAAGATTGCCAAAGTGTGGCCACGCTTTTCACGTGGAGTGCATTGACATGTGGTTCACTTCACACTGCAATTGTCCCATTTGTAGAGCTCCTATTCTGGTGAGCGATGATTCTCCATCGGCTTCTGATGACGTGTTTGAGATTGTGGTTGTGACTCCTGGTTATGAGATCAGTGAGAGCGAAATCGGTGCTATGAGTGATTCTGTTTCTGAAAATTCCTCTTCTTTGTTGGGTTTCTCTTTGAAGAGATTGCTGAGTAAAGTTTTTCAGTCACCTGATCATGTAACTGAGTTGGATGCTTCACACTGAAATATGAACTCTTCTCAAAGTTTACACAGTTTTTGTTCTCTTGAAATTGGTTGGTTTTCTTTTGGACATGTACCTAGTTTCTTTCTTTGTCTTTTTCTCTCAATTGGCCCAGAGATTTAAACTAGCCAAACTCAGAAAATTATGCAAGAATTCATTACCCTCTTTGACACATTTGAATGATTATAAAAAAAACAGTGTTCATTTTATTCTCCTTTCAATCATTAAAGCAAATTAGTATTAGAGACTATATTAGAGCAATAACTTATTTATCAACTCATAATTTCTACAGCAACAGTTACTGAAATAAGTGTTTGCTAAGAGTGGTTAAGTGAATAGTACTGTGATATACGGCAAAAGAAAAGACAAAAGAGAGTACATGAAGGGTTATAAATGTTGCGTTGGTTACTCATGTGTCACAATTGATAGCACTTTCTAACCGTAATTGATTGTTCTGATATGTAAGCTCGTGTTGTTTCAGTCATGATGAAGTAGTGACATCAATGGTGCATGTGGGTTGAAGACAACAGTGAAAGGACAACTTCATGTACATTTGTTACTGCTCAATGTTTTTTAAGGTCTTGTGGGATGGATCAGAGTTCAGTTCTGCAAATGGGGTGGTCAGAAATATTGGGAAAAATTCAAATTCAGTATAATTAAATAAATAAATATAATTATGTAGATGCATTGATGCATTGTGATAGCTTCTTCCCCTTTTGTTATGCCACTTCTTCTCCCATTGAGAATTTGACCTCGTGAACATGTCACGTTTGAAAGTAGCTGTCTAAAGAAAAAGTGAGGGTGCTACGTCTCATCAAATCTTTATTCATATTGGTGTTTTTCAGATATAGTTTGATTCGAATAGGGTACTCAAGTAATATCCATGATTTTTACAGAAATATTTTGAGATGGTTTAAAGCTTCAAAACTTATGCTCATAAAGGTTTGGGCAGAAAAAATAATGTCTGTCGAAATAAATTATGGAAATTTAGTATGTTGGAATAAGTTTGGAATCCATTAGTGTAGTTGTTGTAGTTTTACTTAATAACATATTTTACAAATCTTTAAATAAATGTAATTTTAGCCTCTATATATTAAATTTAGAAAATTACTAACTATATATAAATTTTTAAAGAAGTAAGAACATCTTTGACCTTCTTTTCTTCTTGATTTTTTTTTTTTAATTTGAAGAAATTATTTCTTCAAAAAATCTTCCACTGGAATCAATCTATATGACATTCTCTCTTTTTTTCTTAAAACTTGTCTTGTATAAGATATAGTTTCCTTTGAAGAAAGAAATATCTCCTTCAGAACAATCAATAATAATAAAAGATAATAGACTCTACAAATCACACTTTTTAAGAAATGGTTGAGGTTTTTGGCATATTTTTATTGGATCAAAAAGTGAATACAATTTGTTTAACGTGTGCTGCAATAAGAATCACAACTCGTAATTTTCAATATATGAAACAGTTCGTATTTTGAGATGCTCTAACTAAATTTTATTCATAATTAAAGACATATAATTCATTGTTTTGGTTAATATAAAAATGAAACATTTGTCTGACTGTTCTGTTTAAAAATGATTAAAGATGAAAGTCTTTTTTTTTTTTTTTTTAGTAAGTTTCAGTGTCTCTTTCAACTTGAGTTTCTTTATATTATAAGAGAGTCACAATCAGTTAAAAAGATTTTTGGATAAGTTCAGATAAGTTTCAAAGTACTGAAAAAATGCAACTCAAATCCAGAAATAAAAGGTAAGACATTACTTCATTTTATTTGATAATAAAATAATGAGCTCGAAATTCTCGCCAAACCGATTTTCTTCCCTCTTCATTAAGGTCTCTACCATATGTGTAAGAAACATATTTTTTTTTTTCAATCATAAATTGAAGTAGATTTTGTCATGGTATTTTTGTGTTGTTTATGTTTGACAAAGAAGTTGCATAATTGATGTTCAAAATCTGTTTCTTTAACATTCTTTGGTTGGATTCTGCGCATCTTAACCAGGGAATTATATATAAAAAAATAATGCATGTCCTGAAAAAATTAAATATTTAAATAAAGAATTATGGTAATCCTAATTAAGTGATCTACTTAAGAAACTAATCTACATTTACTGCACAATGAAGGGGTCATGCAGCAAAACTAGGGGAAAATATTACAAGAACTTCTTCACTATGTAGTGTAAATTACCCTATTATTCTCTTCTCTAGCACCCTCATTGTGTCCAATCATTTTTCTTTTTGAAATCCATGGCCAAAATGATTAGTAGTTGTATGGTGCATATAACTACTAATCTTTATTGTTCAACAAAATCCTTAGTTTCCTTCATAGTGAAAACTACTCAAAAAATTCTACTTAGGTACTCTGTCATTTACTACACTCTTCGGTCTCTAACTTTTAGATTCACACAACCTTTTTTTATTGGTTTCTTAATTTTTAATCACATGGCCCTTAAAGGACAAAAGAAACAACTTAAAAGGAGGACTACGTGGAGATAAAAGAAAACATCTTTAAAAATTAAATAAGAAAAATTATTGCCAAAAATGAAAATAACATTGTGATACATCAAATACATAATTTAACATACTTTCTAACATAGGAGTGCAATTTGGATCTCTTTTATTTAAATAATATTATTGAGTATGCAGTTATGAGTTGAAATGATAATTTCTCATGTCATAATATCTTAGCTTTATTGGAATGACAGGGACATTATAAAGGTTAATATAAGTTACCCAAATAATTTTTTTATTAAAAAAACGCCAAAACACTTATATTTCAATGTTTGTAAAACTTTTATTCTGCTTTTACCTGAATTTGGGAAGTTGACTTTTGTAAATTCTAATAGTGTGTTGTTTTGAATATGAAAAATAAGATAAGGCGGACTTCTCAATATTTTTTTTATTTATTTTAATGTTTCCTTTTTTAAAAAAAATCCTTATATAATTTAATATTTTTGAGAAAAGAAAAACAAAAGTATAATAGTATTTCAATAAAAATAAAGAACCACATCAATTCTAGTTTAACGTTCAAATCAATTATTAATTATACCACTTAATATGTTTGTGGAATTCATAATTAAAACCTCAGCACTTCCTTCTAATCAGTACGAGTGAAGAAGCAAAGGGATTGTGTCTTTACTTATTTTTTATAATAATAATAATAATAATAATAATAATAATAATAATAATAATAATAATAATAATAATAATAATAATAATAATTCAAAAAACATGATCAAATAATCTGATAAAAAATAAAAATTAAAAATATCTTTTCCGTCAATTATATATATGTATTTTATTCGTAATCGAGATACATTTTCCTTTTTTTTTTTTCGTTTCCTTGTTCCTAAAAATTCAATTCGACCATGGATGGTCCATTTTCAAGAAAAAAAAAGCAAACAAAAAATGGTCAGTAACATAGTCTAAAACGAGATATTTGTTTTATCATCTCCATACTATTTTTTTTCCAGCATTTTCATAAATAAAAAAGGTCCAAATTATTATAAATTGAATAATTTAAAAACCCATTCTGAATTTAGCCAATTAAAAAAATTATTCCAAATACAATCCCAAATCATATTAAAAATTATACAATTTAAAATATATTTTCTGATTTAAAAATGTATTTCAAATTACATAAGAATATTTAAGGTTACATAGTCTAAAATGTATTTTAGGTCATGTAATTTAGAATGTATTTTCATATTTCATAATTTATAATGTATTTTTAAATTTCATACTCCATAATACATTTCAGGTTTATTAAATTCAAGTTATTTTTCAGAAAAATTTAAATTAAAATATAAATTAATAAACGACTTATTCATTATCTTTAAAATTTTATTTTACAGTTTCAACTGCAAATAAATTTTTAAATCAGAAAATAATTCATTCAAACATAATCTCAATATCACGACCTTCTTAAAAAAATAAAAATAAAAGTCAAAGTTTAAAACTCACACCTCTGGATAATATAGTTTTATTTTAATGCTTTCTATGAAAAAGCATATAAATGATAATTAAGGTAAATAATATGTTTATTTAATTAGCGTGCATACCAATTATCATTTTTCAAAAGAACCATCAATTCTAGGCAAATTTCTCAAAGTGGTATAATTTTTATGTGAAATTTCTAAAATGGTATATTTTTTTATTTATTTTCGGATATGGGTAAATAGTGTATAAGAGAGACTATATTATTGTGAAGAAATAGTGTCCTTATTACACCATTTAATTGAACATTAAATAAAATCATAAAAAGAGTTTTAATTGAAATTTTATTTACACAATTACATAAGAATTTTAGTTTACTAGATAAAATTGTGTAAATAAAATTTCAATTAATGAGTTAATTAAAATGGCCAGAATACTGAATATGCTCTACCTATTCCTTTTTTTTTTTGCGCATAGTGTGTTGCTCCTGTGTAACTAAAATACATAGACAATTACAAAGTCATTTTATTTATTAATAAATATATAATGGTTGAGATTAATTCTGATTAAGTAATTCAATAATTGTGAACTTAATTTGAATAAACAAGTGGTTACATATTGTGAAGAAAAATGACCTAGATATAATTTAAAAACTAACAATAAATTTATTTAAAAAATTATATAATATTTTCAAATTTTTCTTTCTAAATTTATTGCTAAATTTCAATTTTATTTTAAATTATTTATATATTAGTAACTAAATTCAAATATCCAACTTATATTTTATTTTGCTAAATATATTTTATTATTAAATTTTAATTTTATTTTATTTTTCTTTTCAATATCAAACTTACTCTTAATTTAATTCAATATATAAATCTCACTGATGTCATTTTTATTTCAACCATTACATATTTATCAATAAATAAAACAATCTTGTAACTTTACATTTATTTTAATTACACAATAGTAATACAACACATGTGCCAAAAATAGAAGAAGTGGAATGGGTGGAGAATATTAACCACCACAAAATTGTGCAGTATTCTGACAATTTTAATTAACTTATTAATTCAAATCTTGACTGCATCATTTTTTCTTTAGTAAACTAAAATTGTGTTATCTTTTCATGATTTCATTTATTTTTTCACATTAATACCGTATCTGGCAGACACTATTTACCTATATCCAGAAATAAATAAAAAATACATCATTTTAAAAATTTTAGATAAAAATTACATCAGTTTAGGAAATTTCTCTCTTTGTTGCGCTAATAAATTATTAATTAGGAAAGTTTCTGGGAATCATAAGCAATGACCCTATTTATATGTATGTGTATTAAATTAGTCTATTTTATGTTTATCACGTATTAAAAGTGCCATATACATTTATTGACTTAAAACAGTAATCAATAGTTAACACGTAATAAATGCATATTAAATATAGTTAATCATCGGAGACACGTGTGTTATGTGGCTTAAATAATGTACACGTTTTCCTCATATTATTGCATGAGATGCTATTAAGACATTTGTGATTTAGAACACTACATAAACAGCTTTGGGTCTCATAAGAAGTTGGTTCCAACCTCACTCTGTCACAATCATCCTTCTGGGCCCCATAATCTCCTTCTGCACCTCCATATTTGCACTCCCATAAATTTCAAAATATCCACTTTAACCTTTGTTTGAGATCGCGAGATCTATAAAAATTTCAGATTGTAAAATATGAAGTTTAGAATAAATATTCCGAATTATTTAATCTATAACACTATTTTTATTTTTAAAATTAATTAATGGATTTCAAAAATTAGAATATTACAAAATTCAGAAATCATTAAGAATGACTTTCGAATCAGAAATGCTTCCAGATTTTGATTTAAAAAAGATACTCAACATGTTGCGGAACCCTACAACTTCTTTCCCAACAACTTTTTGTGGATTATTATTTTCAAATAATCCTATTGTTTTCTAATCTCTTGTTCCAAAAGAGAGAGGTTGAATAAAGAATTATTTTGGGAATTACTGTTTTCATTTCTGTATTGGTCAATTCAGAAATAAAAAAAAAAATTGGCTAATTCAGAAGTAAAGAAAATTAATTTTTAAATTGGCTCGTGAGAAAGGAATTCTAGATTAATTAACCCAAAAATAAAAAAAATATATTTAAAATTATATAATTTAAATATACATTTGAATCACACAATTTAAATGTTAAACAATATAAAAAATAATCAACTCTGTATTGTATAGTTTAAAATATTACATCAAAATACTCATGAAAGTACGTAAAGAAATTATGGAATTGCGACTTGTCATCTTCGTTTTCAACGGCGCTAATCCCGTTACATTTCTCCGTTTAAATTTAATTTGACAATGATGTTTTTTTAGGTCTTTTAAAAAACATCATGTTATCAAGCATATTTTATCTTTTTTATATTGAAGTTGTGGTTTATAATATATATACTTTTTATTATTTTTAAATATAATTGTTTAGAAACAAAAATTTAGAGTTTTTTTTTTTTAACATTTAGAGTAAAATCGTACTTATAAATATGATTGTAATGTCATTTAATTTATATTAAAGTTGTGTTTACTATAAGACTTTGACCTCTTTTTAAAACATATTTGAAGTGAATTTATTAATTTGAATGGTGTTTAATTCAAGTTATTTGATATAAATTAATTAGATAATTAATAAATATACATTCTTTATTGATTAAATATTAATTAATAATTTAACACAAAAACATTTATTTTGACAAAACCCAAAAGCAACCAATTTTCAAAATAATTTATTATTACAATAAATTTTATTTTATATATTATAAAATTTATAAGTATAAAAATACAATTAATAAAGTTATTAATGATAATTTAAAGATTATACTAACCTTAGGAAATTTATAATAACTTTAATATTTAAATTAATATTAATATGAAATTTTAAAATAATATTAATTTCAAACTTATATTTCAATTAATAATGACAATTCAATTTTTTAATTGTTTACAACGTAGAATAAATTATATATATATATATATATATATATATATATATTATTTCTATTAATATTTATTAAATAATGCAATCTATTATATAAAATTATTATTTTAAAATAAATTATTCTAAAAACTTACTATTGATTCTTAAACTAATAATTCACTAAAATTTACTATTGAAACATTTCATATTTATTATTTATTTTTTTATATCAAACGTTATTAAAATATTATTAATTAAATAATTAATAAACTTATATTTTTTTATTAATTAAACATTAAATAATAATTTATTTCCCAATTTTTTTATATAATATAATGAATAAATTATCTTATATTTTTTATCAATTAAATGTTAAATAATAATTTCTTTCCCAATTTTTTAAATAATATGATGAATAACCTATGGCTAATTATCATAATTAATTTTATTTTATATTGATATAAATATAGTAATTTTGAAATTTTTTATTAAATTTATTAATAGAAATTTTAAATTTATAATAAACACACGAAATTATTAATAATAATATTATATTTAAATCAATATTTTAGTAAACATGAGATTTTGGAATATTAACAAAAATAATATAAGATTGATAATAATCCTCACATTAGTTAATCATAAAACTGGGCAGTCAGTTTATCGACAGATGATTAACGTTCAATTTATCAACGAATAATTTAAATCCGTAGGTAAATTAACTATCAATTATCCTTCAATAAAATTTATTTGTAAATTGACTATCTAATTATTTGTCGGTAAAATCTGTCAATAATTATATTTTACCAACATACATATCAGTTAGTAATTATCTATTGATAAATTTGAAATTTTTTTGTAGTGTATTAGTTAGGAAATATAAGGGTATGTTTAGATTATTCATTAGAGTCTTTTATGTACATGATTTAGCTTTCCCATGGGCACAAAATATTTTGAGAGCTTAAGCATGAGTAAACAAGTTTTAACAAGTAGGAGAAGTTAGTTATGTCCTTGATAGTAGCTTAGGATAAATGATTTGTATGTAAAGGTGACATAATAAAAAATTTTGAATTTTTATGTGGTGATTGTATTTGTTTGAGTATATTTTAATTGCCAAAATTTGATAAAATAGTATATGAAATAATGAAGTGTTGAAAGATTGTGAGTTTGATTTTGTGTGTGTGATATGTTGATATTTTTTGAGACAATTATGGTTAGTTATGTCTATTATGTTTGAGACCTAAAGTGTTGAGGGTGGTGAGATAAAATTGTTTAATCTAAGTAAATTATTTTAAAATGAGAGATTTATTATATGTTGAGTAGTGAAAAGTTATAATATTTTAATTGAGTCAGGCTGGTTTAAGTTGTCATTTTGGAATAAAATAGTCTATGTTAGGCATAAGAAATGAAGAGAAAATTCGGTTTTAGCCAATTGGGTCACTTGTTATAATATGCTAAATTTCTTAATTATGCAGAGTTACTAGGCGAGTAAAATTGTCATTTGACAAAATTTAATTGATTGAAAATTTGAGAGTCTTGATCATTAAGGGACTAAAATTTGTTGGACAAAGTTGACACCTTTTATTAAGCAAGCATAATAATGGTTGGACAAATTACAAAATGTGTTATATCATTGTGTATCTTTCACTAGATTGTTGTATTTTATCAACATATTATGCTTAAATATTATTACAATAGGATGAATGATAAATTTGCATTTTATAAGTATGTGAATTGAGATAAAAATGTATATGATTGAAAGCATATGATGTTATGATTCTGATATAACATATGATGTATTGAGAACATGGTGATTTCTAAGGAAGGGAATATTGTGTTGAGATGTAGGTGATGTATTGAATCGGATATCTAGAAAGAGGTGATCCTGACTCTATTGATATTGGACTGGCATAAAAGAAAATATCAAGTGGTGAGAGTCGAAAAATATTCCTATATTACTTAATATGAACTCACATAGAGGAAAATATCAAGTGGTGAAAGTCAAAAAATATTCCTATAACTTAATATGTGAAAAGAATCTACATTTAATAGGTTATAAGGATTTATCTTATCATATGAGTGAACTGTTTTCTTATTATGCAACTCTATCATGATGATAACTTAGTAATGATATTATGACATGTGCATATCTATACTTTAATTCAATACATGTATCTTTCAAATGGAGAGTTAAGTGTTTGATGTTGATATGAAATATAATTAATAAATTATTAATTAGACACTTGATTTTGATGCTAATTTAATTAATATTAGATATTTTATCTATAGAGGATATGAATGAGTTGTGAATGAAATAAACATAATATGTATACATAAATTAAAGTTTTTATTTAAAATGAAAAACTTAACTTATTTTATTTTGTATTGTTTATCGATTGTGATGATTATATGATATGTAAGAGTAGACGATGTTGTGACATGATGTTTTTAGTAAAAATGACTTAAAAATCTAAAAATAATTAGAAGTTGCTTTCTTTCTACTTTTTCAAAGAAGTTGGTATATATATATATATATATATATATATATATGAGTGATATTACGAGGAGACGTTAGTTAATATAACTCTCTAATGGGACGTTATAACATCTAAGTAACGTAAAACGTAAATCTATTATTATCATTTTGTTTCCCAACAGTGTTCTATATCTCAATGTAAACTGTAAATTTTACACTTTCAGACATCCAGACACATTCCTATCTGGCATTTTTATTGTCTTTTACAACCTGCGGATTCATGCTCCAACTATTTTCATTAATTGTCCAACGTAATTTCTCTTAAGCCACATCAATCATGTTCAAAGAGACGTGTACTGTTTTTCCTCCGAAATGTGGCTTTTCTCTTTGATGGTAGCGTCATTCTACAGTTTAGCAATCTGGTAGAAGATGAAGGTTGGATAGGAAGATAATTAAAGAGAAAAAGAACGAACGTAACTTTATGAAAGATAAAGATATGCAGCACTAGGAATCAAACTCATAGGATCCCAAATTCCACCCAAAATTGAAAAACACTTTAGTGGAATCTGTGTATATACTTTCAACTAAACTTAGAAAGAAGCAATACTTGAATATAATAATAAATTAATTTGATACTTTAAGTTTCACGAGCAAATAGTTGTACCCGCATTACTCCACTAAGTCTGCATGGCATCTAACCTTTTCAATTTTTCCTAATTAATGTTCATCTTAGCTTTATGCATTTTTTATTTCACTAATTTAAGAATGAAGATAACAAGTTTGAGGAAAAACATAGTGCCTATCTATTAATTGGCTTTACCCATTTATTCTACTCCAACTTTAACATTGTACACTTCATCAGACTAATCTAACTTCCCATACTATAATTACTTATTTGACAATTTTTAACATATTCAGAAAAATTAAATATGATTCTACGGTAATTTATTACTAGTGAAATAAATTTTATGATGATCTTCAAATATTTATTTGACTAGCTATAATAATTCACTTGACGAGTTTTCATAGTAATCTTCAAATATTTATCTTAAATTTTTATAATAATCTTCAAATATTTATTTGGTAAATTTTTTTAATTTATTTGACGAACTTTTATAATAATCTTTAAAAATTTTATATTTCAAAGTTTTGAAAACTTTAAATATCTATAGAATGAGCTATAAATACCACCTCTTTCTCTTGTGTCATAATTTTTTTTCTCGCATTTATAAAAATGACACAGGATTTACCTACTTTACAATTGTCATAATTTTTTTTCTCGCATTTATAAAAATGACACAGGATTTACCTACTTTACAATGAATGCCAAAATATTCTAACCAAAGAATATGAAAATCCTCACCCGCAACATTACGTCTTTGTTTTTTTTTTTTTTTCTTCTTTATAATATTTGTCCATTTCTCTTTCTTCATAATGATTACAGCCTCTGTCGATTATATTTATTAACAGTCTCTTTAATGTCATGATATATATATATATATACATATATTTCATTAATTCAAATACTCTTCTAATTGGACTAGCAACATGTTACGAAAGTTATTAACATGATGCTTAAATCATAACACTACATATATGTACACATTATTATAGTGTAGGTTTGTTTTGTCCATTAGAATTTGCACATTTAAAAGAAGGTTTAAGGTACAAAATTTTCAAGCCCAGAGGGCAAGAATAGACATTGCAGTAGAACCAAGGGTCAAGGCAAGAAAAGAGATTTTCTTCAAGCGAGGGGTAGAGTTCATAAGCTTGTTGTGAAAAAAGTCAACTGATATGAGATCAACAAGGGCCATGTAAATAAGTATTCCTGATGAAATTGAACCCAGTAACCCTTCCATGATTAAGGCATTTGGATTGCTATCATCGTAACCTGTTAATGCGAACAATGCCATCCCCAAAATTATCCCCATTGGTGTTGTCACTGCGAACATCAAGCACATGTATGCAATTGTTCCATAGCTAAATCCTGCCTGTAAATAATCATCACACAAATCTATATCAATTGGATTAACAAATATAAAGGTAAAAACAATTGTATTAACGCTAAATTTGTTCATCATGCACTACTTTGGATTCATATAGGGTACACGAAATATGAGATGATAACTAGAGTAATCTAGAGCACACAAAAAAGATCTCTGCATAGATTTCATACTGAACTAAAGTATGAGTAAGGATGAGTATAAATTTTCTAATTTTGAACTTTAAAGTAGCTTTAAAAAATTGAGATAAAAGTTTAAGCTAAATGAATACACATAATTGGAGTTATTTGGGATAAAAAAAATATGGCTTCTTAATTACTCTTTTTGGCAAAACCATTTTTTTTAAAAGAAGACTTTAACACACAACGGAGAGGTGGAGGGTAATTGTTGTTTTGTTACTCTAATTAATACAAAAATTCACTAGGAATGAAAATCAAACATGAATACTTTATTCTGATCAGAGTGACTTTGTAAACACTCGAAACATTGTTATTGATTGGGAGTGAGAGAGGTGAAGAAGCAACAAAATGTTTATTATGTAAACGGTTTTTCCTTTTATTACTATTTTCCTGTGATAACCTGCGGTCATTGGGTCAAGCTATGATCTCACAAACATATAAATCACGGTTTCTAATTAGCAATCGTCGTTTTCCCTCGTGACTACACAAGCCACACAAACACATAAATTAAAATATAATATTGCCTCTCTTCTACAATTTGCATCATTTCATACACATTTTATCTTTGCAAAGTTATATTTAACTCTCATTTAACTATACCCATGTTCGAATTAATGGATAAGATAATCTGGAGAGGTCATTAATAATAAACTAAAATTATTATATTTTCAAGTTCTATAAATAATACACTAAAATGGTCTCAATAGAAATCCATCCATACTTATCCACAAAATTACTGAAATCAGTCACACCTAATCGTCAATTTGGGGAGTTAGATTTACAATTAAACACTCTAAGCCCCCTTAATTACCGACAAGAGAAACTATACAGCACCCGTTTCAGATACACAAAAAAAAAAAGGGTTAAAAACAGAGCAATTTTTGAAATTAAAAAAAAAAAAAGAAAATAGAAAACTGAGGAATTCTCCAACGGCAACAATAAAAAATGTTTTAGAAACTCCCAAACACAACATCAGTTACACTATTTACCTTCATAAAAAAAAGGTATAAAAATATTAAATTTGAATACACACAAGAAAAATGTAGAAGGCAATGAACATAATCCAGCTGCTTAGTAAATTTTTTTTTTCAGTTAAAATTTCAAAACACAATCTACAGATTATAATTATAATCTAGAGATTCTCTAAGAAGCTGCATTTATTTAACCTGTAGCTATAATCTAGAGATAGGTTTGAATGGAAGGTTCTGGTTGAATCCAGAAACCCAATTAAAAACATTATCACTGAAACAAAATCTGAATGAAAGAAGGATGCAGGAAGAAGAAAGAGAAAGAGAAAGAAACCTGAGCGACGCAGCCACCGAGACCCATGCCTTCAAATATTTGATGAAAGGCCAAAGCAGCAACCAGAGGCCGAATAGTGCAAACGTTCTGAGACATTCCCATCGTAACTCCGATTATCACAGAGTGAAAAATTATCCCAATTTCAAGCACCTGCGAAACCAACCTCTGTTTCAGTTTCGCCAATTCTTCACCTCTTTCACCCTCGCCTCCGCCGCCATGGCACCCTCCGCCGAGCTCCAACTCCTTCTCCTGCCCCACCACCGGCGCGTACTGCGCGTGCTCCACGTGCGAGCTCGCCGCGAGGTCCACCAGCAGCGCCAGAAGAACGCCCACGAGCGTCACGAGCCCCGCGAAGGGGAAGTCCTTCCAGGGGTGGCGGGACGCCACATGGCAGTCGGCGAGTGCGGCGTACGCGTCTGGGAGCACGTGGACCAGCGAGGTCGAGAGAATCACCCCCGCCGCGAAACACTTGATCACGACTATGGCCTTGTCGTAGAGCGGCTTCCCGCGGAAGATCCCGGCCAGAAGCACCGGCGACGACATCCCCACCACGCTCGTCACGAAGATGACGAAGATTGAGACCACTTTTAGGTGCGCCGCCGCCGCGCCGTCCCTGCACGCCGCTGCTCGAGCCGTGTCCGTGGCGCACGCCGACGACGCCATGCAAAGAGAGAGAGAGATTGTAAGTAAAAAAAAAGTGTGGGTTTGGATAAAAAATAGAGTTTTGAAGAAATGAATTTGGAAGAGTATGAAGAGAGAGTGATAAACGGTGTGGACTGGACCAGGGTATAGTGGGATCCACTTTGCTATGGAATGACTCATTTTTTCACTGTTTCTTCTTTTCATTGCAATTTTTATCCTTCACGATTTCTTCCTTTTTTCTCATAAATTTCCGTTTCTTTATATAGAAATAACTGAAGAAAGAATAATATTTCCCATTATTTAAAAGGAAAGAAACAAAAATCTCTGTTTGTGTTAGCTTTGGTTAATGGACAAAAATTATGTTTGGAATTAATGTTCAGTTTAATTTTTGAAAAATATCACTTCAATTAGTAGATAAATAAAAGTGTATTATTAATTTCACAAACAAACTCATGTTATAAATGTAAGACGCGTTTACCAGTAAATTGCAGTCACTGGTAGCGTACCCATGTGGGTATCATTAAATGAATATCCATAAATTTAATTTTAACCACAAATATTTATAAATATTGGTTATTATATATACAATCTAAAACAAAATATACTACAGTTCAATTCATCGACTTTCTTTTTGTTTTCAAAACATAAATATCGAATAACTTCGTTACTAGTTTTATGGTTATAATTAAAATCATTTAGCAAGTTTTGAATTGTAGTTATAAGCAAACTCGTGTACATTAATACATTTCCATTAATACGCAGCAGAGACAAAAAGTATTTATTTTATTGTGTGTAGTTAAGACACTGAAATCAATAATACACCTATACGAAACCAGCCTCCATAATTTGGATCTGTAATATATATATATAAAATGAAGTATGAAATGTTTTTAGTTTGACATGTTATAAAACAATTAATTCAATGCACAATAATCATAAACTTTCAAGAAAAAAAAATTATTATAACTATGCTTAAAAAATGGAGTTTAATACTCATTAAAGGACATGTTTTCTTTAAATTGGGTAGTAACACTATTCATATACTAAAATTATATTAATGAGTATCTAGTACAAAATATCCAATTTCCTTTTCTTTACAACTTATTTAGATTTATTTACCTAAAGTCAGAAATATATTATAGAGTCTTATAATCAATACGTCGATAAAATAAAGACTATGAAGACAATTTAAAATATATAAAAAATATTATGAAAAAGTAAATTATATTGAGATAGTTTGTTTACCAAAATATAAAAAATGTTATAATCTATATATATATATGAACTTTAGGGGAACCTAGCTCAGTCTCTGATAATATATACAGACGTTTTTTCTCGCCATCCCTAAACACGTTATTTTTTTTATTAGTAAATTTATTTTATCTTAGTTTTAATTAAAATATATTTTAAAAGATATTCCTTTTGTAGTACTAAATGGATTGGTTAGCCTGTAAATTCAATAATAGAGGAAATAAAAGTTACTATAAGAAAAATAGTTTTAATCGGTGGATTTATATTTATCGGAGAAATTAAAATTACCGGTGGATATTTTTTACGCATAGTTTAGTGGGGCTATTTACCAATTAATATAGTGGATGGATGGGATTTGTTGGTAATTATCAACTGATAACACACGACAATTAAATTATTCATAGGTAAATTGAGTGGTAATGATAATGATTTTTTATTTTGTATTAGTCGGTAAATTGAACGGTAAAGAGAATAACTTTCCTTTGGATATCTGTCAGTACTATCAGTCCGTAAGGTTCAATTTTGTGGATCCGTCGATAAATTGAAATGATTTTAAAAAATCTCAATTCGTCTTTCGAATGTGAGTCATTTTTTCCAGAAACTTTTGTGGACTCAATATATATTCTGCTTGAGCTCAAGCTCCGAAAGTCACCATTAAAATTGAGAAAATCGTTGAAGTCACCAAAAAGTTGGTAAAATCCGACAATTAAGCTAGTAACACCATTGTTGGACATTATTTGTTGTCGTGGTGAGTCGCTTTTAATAAACCATGTTTTCCATTTGAGTTTGCATTTGATGTTATATATAAAAAGAAAAAAGAAAAAAGAAAAACATGAAGAGTTGCATTTGAAGGTTTTCGTCTAGGATTTCTATCTTCCGCTCCTGAATTGTCTGTGGTTATTTTTGCTCTTGTGGAATAAGAATTCAATTTCCATTGTACTCTATAATCGATTCTTTGATAACTGCTCAACCAAAAAGCGACGCAATTTTTTCAAACTATAAAAGTATAACTAGTAAAAGTTCAGTGAAATATTTGACAGAATGAATAGTGTGTTATTATACCTTGGTAAAAAATATATAAATTGTTCATATTTGAAGATTCAATACTATGCAAGTATGATAGGAAGCTCATGGATAGTTGGTCAAATCTGAACCAGAATGGAATCTGAAACTAGATTAACAATATGATATAGAACTCAAAAAGAAAAAAAAAAACTCATTACAACAAATAATCCATCCATTTTGTTCATATTTGTCAGAGGAACTCCTAGAAGAGGCATCTGAAAAACATTACATAATCTATAAAAACAATCCTCTCGCTGATCTCATATAAAAGCTGAAAAGTGTACTTAAAAAAATATTAAAGCTAAATACACCAAAAGTAGCATACATTTAGCTATACAGGCAACTCATCTTGGTCTTACCAAAACCTGTGAAGCTTCTAAGAATAATTGATCCTTGTTCAAAGGGTACACCTCTGAAACACATGTTTCTAACACTTCTTGTGTTTTACTGCTCTAATAGATACTTAAAGTCATTGGTTGTTCCCTCACAAAACTAATAGAGGAAGTCAATTCGGCGATGGCTGTACCTGTCTATCTCAGCCTTAATTGACTTACGGTCACATTAGTAAAAAAAAAAATACATTCTAAGATAGAATAAAAGATAGTTAAGAAAGAACCGTATTAAATAAAAATTCGATGACATTTTAAAATTAAATGAAACAATATAACGGTGATTACTTCGAACAATTACCTTTGTATCTCTTATGAGGGACACGAGTATTAATTTGAACACGAAATTAGTACAACAGGAGCTATTATAACGGTTAAGATATTCAATTGTCGTAGTATCCAGAACCAATAGAGTTTTAAATCTTTTTTAAAAAACCAAAGCCACTATGATGGTTTACGTCCAAAACCGCCGTAGTAGTCCTGCTATTTAAAAAAAAAATTAAAATAGGGGGGCTACAACAGTGGTTGGTGCCCAGAACCACTATAATAAGCATGATTTTTTTAAAATAATTTGAAATCAAGGGGCTACGATGACGGTTGGCCCCAGAACCATCGTAGTAGCCCTGCTTTATCAAAACAGGGTGTTTTAGGGTTTGAAGGGCCTACTACGGCGGTTCTGGACTTCAACCACCGGTGTGTCCCTTTTTTTAATCTCCCTCGCTCATTTTGCTTTACGCTTTCGTCATCGTCCTCTCTCATGTCGTCGCCCTTGGTTGTCTTTCGTGTCGCTGTCATCCATACTCATCTCATTTCACTCCCAAACTAAGATTTAACCTTCACATTTGGTCATTGGCGTTCGTTCTTGTTTTGGTACCGTTTGTATTTTCATTTTGCTCTTCATTTTCATTTTCGTTTTTTTGTCATTGGTTCCATTTTCTTTAGGTGTTGTTTTATGGCATTTTGTACTGTTTATTTTGGCTTGTTGCGTTTGTCTTGAGTTGGTGTGGTTTCGTCTTGCATTGGTGCGATTTGGTTCTTCGCCTTTGGTAGGTTTTATTTTTACTCTTCATTTTCGTTTGCTATATTGTGATTGTGGTTTGATTGGTTCCATTTTTGGGATTTGGTAGGTTGCATTTTGGTTCATTTGCCTATTCTGCAATTCAACTTCCCACGCGTCAGCTTCATCTACAAGAGGTATGTTTTCTATATTTTTTAAATGCTTGGACTGCATAGATTGTTTTCTATATGTTTTTAATGCTTTATGTATGCTTTTAATGCTTTCTATATTGAAATGGTTGTTGTGTATGCTTGGATGTATATGTCAGTGCGTGTTGGTATTGAGTCCGGGGATGTTCGATCTCCGACAATTCTTGTCTGATATATATCTTCATCAAAACATGTTGGTATGGAGTCCGGAGATATTTGATCCCCGACAATTTTTGTCTGACATATATCTTTGTCAAAACGTGTTGGTATTGAGTTAAGAGATGTTCGATCCCCGACAATTCGTGTATTCCTTGATATTTATGTTCATGTTGGCGTGTTGGTATTGACTCCGGAGATGTTAAATCCCTGGGCAATTTTTTGTTTAATTTGTGCCTTGTATAATATATATGAATTTTTTTTATTATACGTGGTCATAAATCAAAGTTAGATAAATGCAAGTTGAATTAGTGATGTGTATAAGAAAAGTATTCAGAAATTTCTACAATTTGCTAAACAGAATAGAACATAAATAAATAATAAATATTATTGTCCATGTGCCATTAAGGATTTAAATATCTTGGGACAATACTTTAATATAACTAATTTTGTAAGTCATATGCCTTAATAATTATATATA
>Ga0209489_100221_pt1 | contig 95128 bp, 29 predicted proteins | sample SiratrowhiteBW_FD_187527 | JGI IMG/M metagenome (GOLD analysis project Ga0209489, IMG submission 187527) | Root nodule microbial communities of legume samples collected from California, USA - Siratro white BW (SPAdes) (version 2) | ecosystem: Host-associated > Plants > Roots > Nodule | place...
TATATATATATATATATATATATATATATATATATATATATATATATATATATATATATATATATATTAGTGTGTTTTTCTCTGTGACCTCTTTTTCTTTTATATTTTCTCACTTGTGTCATGTGAGAAAGTAGATAAATTCATCTTGATTTATGTGTGAAAACAAAATTTATCATATAATTAAAATTTGTAAATTTAGCTTCCAAATCTGGTCCAATGTGGCCTACTTCTGGTAACTCAGACATGTGTCAGAAATTTTGATTCTTTTAAAAGAAGTTTTACCGTATGGTGTCATGCTATTGTTCCCTTTTTTGTCTTACAAAATACTTAATAATATCATTTGAATCCAGATACCGTTAATTAACCATTGTCACAAACACATGATCAATAAGGCATCCGGATAAAATTGACTTCTATAGCAACTTTAGCATAGGTAACCATTATATTTAGAGCAACTTCACTGTTTTGTTTTGTTTTTTTTTTAAACGAAAATACTTAGAAATAAAACAAAAAATAGCATTAGGAGATGACTCTTCATTCTTTTTTTAATTGCAACATAGTAGTTAAAATGTGATCGTGACTCCAATCATATTTTCACATTTAAGTTTCATCTATATTAATAACATTTTCTTCAGTGGTACGGGAAATCGTCGTTTCAAACGCATTCGAATGAGAGATGATATGTATATTATTTGAATTTGATATAATATGAGAATTTGTGAAAGGTTCTAACTTTGAGTTTTTACCTTTTGGTGATAATGAATCGTGCAAGATTTAAGGAAGTGTGAACTCAACACAACTTTACATACTAGTTATTGGTACATAAAATGATAAGATAATTTCTAAAAGAAATATGAATAATATATTTATTTTGTTATTTTTTTATATTCAAACAATATCTTAAAAAGATAATCGATCTTTCTCAGAGGATATATTTTGTTGGATGAGATAAAATCAACAATGATATTATTGGTGATATTTTTAGTGAAAAGTATAGGAAATACGTAAAAAGTTTCTTTAGTTATCTTAGTATCTACAAATATTTTTATGCAAAACTTGTGACATTTATATTAGGTATAAAGAATGTTATTATTCATGCTTTTTGTGGTTAGAATGAAATTTTACTCTGATTTGTGAAGTACTTTATTTTTTCACTATATTTCTTAGGTTCTGAAAAGAAGACGAATAAAGTATATAGTTGTGGAGCTTTGAATTTTTACATGTATCGCACTTTTTTGTGAAACCAATCATGTATGGATAATATATCAACTTTAAGATAGATAATAGATTGAACTTTATTTAATTCAGTGTTTTTCATTCTTTTATTAGTCTCAACTTTTTTTTAATATATATATATCAACTTTGTATAACTTTTTATTTATGGAGAGATCGATTATATGTTTTTGAACATGAGTTTGGTTTTCATATTTATTTATTTATTTATTTGATCTTAAACTTTTCATGTAATGACATATAATAGTTGAATATTAAAAAATATCAAAATTTATAATGATATTTAACGCTTGAACTTTTTTTAAGTTATTAATTTTCTTTCTTTATTTTCTATTCTATCAAACATTACATTTTATATTTATGTTCATTTTTTCACTCTATTTAATTTTAATTAAAGAAACTTATTTTTTACTATTTTTTCACTTAAATTTTATCCCTCAATCTTCTTTCACACCCAAACTCTTATGATGAATAATATTTAATTATAATTCGCCATCTTCTTATATTATTACTTTTTTATTTTAAAAATATGTTATATTTTATCACTCGTCTTCATTTACTTAGAAGTGCTAAAATCAACTACTTAATTTTAATTTGAATTGGCTGATCATTTATTAAATTTATGTTAGCCCATTTAATATGAGATGAGATTTGTAACTCTAGTCCCACCTTCATTGGTTTAATGGGTTATTTTACCGTTTAATAAAATTAAAATAAAATATATATTTTAAAATTTAAGTAAGAACTAGATATTTCAATAATTTAAAAAGTATATACTTTAAAATATTTCTTTAATACTTTTGTTCCTTAAATATAACTATTATTTCATAAAATATATCAATCCATAAATCTATAACTTAATCAAGTCTAAGCTCATTTAGATTAATTCATTTTATGAACTTTTTTGAATCAAATCATTTTTGGAGCTGTAATTATAATCAACTATGTCAATGTGTATTGGTACAGTTTGCAATATTTCATTGACTTATTCTCTTTAGCTCTTCCATCTTAATATTTGTTATTATATTAATACGTGTAATCTTCATTAAATAAAAAAATTTTATACGTAATAAATTTGTTAAATTTTATAATAATTATCTAGAAGTTATGTTTAAAGTAGTTTAATTGATGAGTACTATATGACTTTTTATATTAATAAATGTATGCCTATTAAACTCAAAATACATTTGTTATTTTTAAAAATTTATGTTGTGTTTGTGTAAGTGGTGGAAAGTGAAGAGTACAAAAGGAAATAAATAAAGAAAGAAAAAAATAATAAAAATGAATTAGAAAAATTAGATTTTCATTCAATAAAAAAAAGTAAAAAATCAATTTATTTATTATTAATAAATTTATTTTATTAATTACTTTTAATATTATTTATTAATGTCATATAAATATTATTAAAATATTTAGAACATAATTTACATTTTCGATATTAATTTATGGTTAATTCTTATTATTTTCTTTTATTTTTGTTAAAAATGAAGGAATATTTTGTTTATAACTGAAGTTTTTTCATAATAAATAAAAAAAATAATATAATATATTTATAGTTTTTTTTTTCATTTTTAGAAGAAATGAAAAGTGGTTTGAAATCTCTTAAACAAATAAGTGGCTTTTATTCCATGTACTTAATTACTGACTAGAGATAAATCTTTTATCAATATTTTTTTTTCTCCTATTTAGCCTAAATCAAGTGAAATGCCTCACATTTAAAGGAAGGTTATCCATTTTCATAATTATGATAAACTAATTAAGCTTCTTTTTTTTTTTTTCTATACTTGTCCTTGTCTTTTTTCTTTTTCTTCTACTTCTTATATAATTTAAATCTCTTAGTATTATTTGATCTTTTGTCATTTTAGGTCCTCTCACATTCTCAAAATAAACAATATTTTGTTTCCTTCTTCTTTGTTCATATTCTATATATTCATTTTCATAAATTGTTCAAAAATCTAAAACACTTTTTCATCCCACAAAGACAATAATTCTCCAGTTGAATTCACATTTGAATTTTTTATCCATTAAACTTTTGTCTTCTCGCAGTCGTTAACATAAATTCATTTTATTGTTTTCATCTTTGCTGCACTATCTTTATTGTTCACTCTGTTTTGAGTAATTGTTGGATCCTTCTATACTCTGAAAATTTCTACTTTCTTCATCTTTGATTCCCTCCATAATGAGTAAATGTTTTGAGTAATTTCTACTCTGAAAATTTGTTTTGTAGTTATCAAGTCTGCTCTAATATTGCATAGGGGATGTCTGTAGTTATAAATTAATGTTGTGAGTTATCTTTTCTCCTGAAATAATAAAATTTCTTACATTCTTCTACATCTTTAAAATGTCTTCCATAAATGTTCTACTTGAAACTCTTTAAATATTTCACTAATTACATAATTATTAGACATTATAGTATAGTCTCACTTTTTCTAACAATCTTTAACTGAAAATATATTTTGCTAAGCAAATTAACCCTCCTACTAGTTCTATTAATATTTGTTACTAAAAATACTAACTATATTAAATGTTATGCTTCTATATTTCCTCTCTTCTAACTAATATAATTGAGATAATAATAAAATAAGTTTTTTTCATTTTTCTTTTCTTTCTTTTATCTCCTTTCTATTTTTCGGTATCGTTTTCCGCTTTCTCCATTTTTACTCCTTGTTTTTTATTATAAAAAAAATGTGTCTTTACCTCTAGTTTTCTTTCTCTAACTAATTACAATCTAACAACCGTAATTCTTAACTTATGGGCCTCAAAGTGATATTAAAACTGTATTATACAAACTGTGAGCTGTATTTATAATTTTTTAAAACACTAAAATTACCCTTGACATTCATAAATGTTTATTTTTCATTTTTTTTCTATTTATTTTTTCTTTTACAATAAAAAATGGTTTGTGGTTTTTGCTATTGGCCTGCAGCATTATCCTCTATATGATATAGTGAATCTTAAACATTTTTCAATTTTCCATCATTATCTATTTACGAAACTGTTTATAATGTACGTATTTTTTTTTTCTTTCAACTTAGTTTTAGTTTTTCATAGTATCCACCGTTTTATAAAGGGAAAATAAAAACCTTACTTTATTATTTTAAAACTAAAGGGTATTTTAAACATTTTCCTTATCTTATATAGTGTCGATAAGTGCAAGAAGCTACTGCCTAAAACGAATCTAGTCTCAATCTTCTTTTCTTTTTTTTAACAAAATAAGCAAAGTTTAACCGTTAGGACAATTTTAAAATCTTTTAGGATAATTCTAACAAATATTTTTTGAAATTATCTTTGTAGTTGGTTTTTAAAATTCTACTAGATGGCATTATATAGAAATACAAAAAAGAAATAAAACTCAGTTTTATGCTCACAAAATTAAGAATTTGAAAAAAAGAATGATATGAATAACTGTATTCAATAGATCATGATGAAATTAGGTAAAAGTTATGAAGCTAGAAAAAATATATAAATTTTTGGTAGAAAGGATTGAGTGACCACCAAACTGCAGAATAAATAGTAGGGTTTACAGTTTATAATTTTTTTAGAAAAAAGGGGTATATTTGGCCATAAAGCAGAATTGAATGAAAGAGACGTTGCAAATAGAAAATTTGGGGAGTATAAATAGAAAAGGCTGTCAGTCTGAAGGATCAAAGAAGGATGCATTCTTCCTGCACCTCCATGAGTTCTTCTTGCACTCCAATATTTTTTAAATTATTAAAAATATATTTTTAAATTGTAAATTTTGAAATATTATATTTTAAATTATAATTTTTTTTTTATTTTGGATTATACAAGTAATTTTTTTAAAATTTTAGATTATATAATTTATAATATAGTTTTTATATTCTTGATTGTATAATTCAAAATATAATTTTTCTATTTTAGATTATATAATTTAAAATATAATTTTTTTATATAATATCGAACACAATTTTTTTATTTTAGATTGTATAATTCAAAACATAAAAAGAATACAAAATATTTATTTATTTATTTATTTTTATCATTGGGATAATGATTATCTTAATAAGTCTACGAAGATGCAGAAAGAAATTACAGAGATTCAAGGAAGAATGCGTCTCAAAAAGCCTGAGAGGGCTACGGCCCATCACATTTATTATCTATACAGACTAGGCCGATTTATCATCTAATATGACACGGTCTGTAAAGTCTAAACATTCGAATCATTGCTTAAAAAACAAGGAAGAATTATAATTTTTATGTAACATTATATGATATTTTTTATAACATTATTTTTTGATTTATCCTTTTATAAGATCAAGTAGTAATTAATTTTATTTTATTTAAAAATAATTAAAATATAAGATGCAAATAAAATATTATAGACAATTAAAATTTCGGATGTATTGGGTAAGAAAATAAAAATAAAGGTAGTGCAAATAGAAATTTAGGGGAGTATATGTAGAAAAGGCCATCAAGCTAAGTTACCAATGTTCGGATGTGCCCATCAAAATGTAAGAATTTGACTCAATAATCATGTATTAAAGTTCATCCTAATATTATTGATTAATCTTTTCTTAAAATGAAACCCATCTATACCGCTTTATTTATTGAATAAATTAAAACTCCGGACAACAGCAAAAAGGAAATTTATGAAAGACTCATTACACTATTATTTTATCAAGGCTTAAAAAATAAATAAATAAATCAAATATTACAATCAGTAATTGCTTTATAGACTGAAACACTAAGTTAATCAGTAATTGCTTTATAGACTGAAACACTAAGTTACTAAATTACGCTAAAAAAAAAATGATAAAAATCAATTGCTACGTCTGAGACTGAAACAACCGACCATCAGATCGGCGTTGAAACAATCTTTGAAGCAACATACAACCAGAATGAGACTTCAAATGGAAATAAACGTTTTTCTTTGGTAGGATGAATTGGATTTTGAGGGTGTAAAAACAAGCTTGCAAATAATTGAATTAATAAAAATAAATGAATAAGTCGTAGAAACATACCCGACAACTTTTGATGTATCAATAAGGTTTCGACAATATCTACTTTATTTTACTCTAGTTATCTAGAAGTTGTAGCTTAAAAAAACACTGTGTAAAGATTATGTAAATTACATTGTTACAACTTTAACTTTAAGACAATAGATATTCAATGTGTTAAATTATATTGTTACAACTTTAACTTTAAGACAATAGATATTCCATGTGTTAAAAAGCATGATGATTATTAAAATTAACTATTATTAATGTTCTCAATGAGGATGATTAAATAGAGAATAGTAGTTGTATTACTTATTTCATTGTCAAAAACTCATCCTTTTTTTCTCCTTTAAGGTTTTATTTTCTACTTGTTTCTCTCTTCTATTCCAAACAACATTTACAAATTTGAATTGCTACATTGTACTTTTTGTTGTTTTATTCTTGTACTACTAGTCTTTAGTACATCGTTTTTATTTTTAATAGTTGTCTTCATTATTTAGGATTATATTTGTTGTGTTACATAATCACGGTCATCACTATTTCATTGTTGTTGTTAGAGACATTTTTGCAACCATTATCATTGTTGTTATTTATTGCTATTATTATTGTATTATTGTTATTATTATCATTGCTCTATTGGTAATATGATATTAATATCTAATAGTATGTTTTGATATTTTGTGCATAGTATTAATGTATATTTTTATGTAAAAGACGCCAATAATATATGTTGTTTGAATGAAAAATTGAAATGTGTTGTGATAAATGAAGCATGGTGATAGGTAGATATGTTAATTTTTTTATTCAATTATGTTAAAATGTACGTTGAACATGTTGGTATTAGGTTTTGGGGTGTCCAACCCTAACATTGTATTGTTTGGGAAGTTCATGTTTTAAGTGTTATGCTACTCAAATTTTGTTAAATTTGTGTGTATTTAGAGATCTTTAATTTCTCATTTTAGATACAATACAAATGTTTGTGCAATGCTCGTCAAATTTTCAAAATGTCCCTACATTTTGCTTTGCTTTATATAAAAATAAGTGGAGGCCGGAGGTTGTATTGATATTAATTATATTAAATCTTCAATTGTTTGATTTGATAGCTTGGAAAGATAATAACTTTTTAATAATTGATTAATGCATAAATTATTTCATATATTTGACTTAATTTAGGTTCATTTCATTTTATGTTTTTCTTCATATACATATTTGGTGGTGGATATTTTATGTGAGCACTTTCATTTTGTGTCTTCTAAAGACGAACACGAATGCTGTCAAAATTTTGTCAAATATAAAATATAGTGATTAAAAATTTATGTATTATTGAATTAAAAAAATTGAATCTTCATGAATGAGATAAGGTATACCTTTGATAGGAAAGAGTGAGATTTATGTGCATTGTACAAAATATACTTCCAGTGAAACATTTACATAAAGTAGATATGCATCAAATTTGAATTAATTCAACAAGGATAAGTAATAATTATAAGAGAGAGGTCGGAAGAATTTATATAGTTTGCACAAAGTAATGCTAGTAGTAGTAATAAATGCAGTAAGGATGAGGTGTCCTTGTGTGAATTGTTTAAATTGAAGGACATTGCATGTTTTCAAAATTAGAAAATATCTTTTATACGACAGATTTCTTAGAAATTATACAACATGAACATGAGGAATTATTACATTTTCCAAGTGAGGGCTAAATTGAGGAGTTTCTTGATTCGAAAATGAACAATAGATTACAAGACATAATCCATGATGTTGGAGCAAAATCCTTTGCTAAAGCACTTATGTATGAAACCAGGTGTGCTGAGGCAGGACTTCGTTGTGGTTCAACTAACTTTACACAATTATCAACAATATTAAGATAAATGAATTTGTGGACACTGAATAGATTGATTGATAAAAACTTCACAAAATTGATTCATTTGTTGAGGAAATGATCTAGACAACAATACATTACCCAATAAAAAATATGAGGTGAAAAACATACTTTGTCCTATGGGCATGAAATATTAAAAAAAAAAGATGTATTCATGTCTTAATGATTGTATTTTATGTAGAAAAGAGTTTGAAGAATTAAAAATATGTCTCAAACGCAAGTTGTCACATTATAATAAGGTCAAAGATGGTTAACAAAAAACTAGTGATAAGGTGACAAATGATGGTTCCCTCGGAATGCAATTTAGTAGCTTTTACTGATTCCAAGGGTTAAACGTATGTTTGTGAATCCAAATAGTGCTAAAAATCTTAGATTGTATGAAAATGATAGAAAGTGTGACAAATTGCTTTGTCATCCAGTTGATTCTTAAAGCACATGCAATTCGAAAAAATCATGGTGAAAAGAATATATACACACACATACATATGTATGTAAGTATGAATATTGAGAAATTTGTGATAATGTTTAATGTTCTTAATGTTTGTCATATTCATTCAATAATAGGAACATGATTAATGGTCATGGTCCTCTTACAAAATCCAACCGAGGAATTACTAGATTAAGGTCTTTCTTAGAATGCTTTTGGATCAAGGAAGGGATTTGGTGGATGGATCGACAGAGAATAAAGTTAGCAAAACGAGAAAAAAATAATAACAAAAAATGAAAACTAAGAAAAAATTACCTCAAACTTTTTTTCGCTTCTATCGCAAATTTGCGATGATTTAAGAGGAAAAAAAATATTTTCAAACTTTTTTATGTATAATTCATTTTATTATTAATATGTTAATATTTATATTTATATGATAATAAAATAAATATAATTAATTATATAATATAATGTAATAATAATAGTTTTTGATAGAATTATAAAATTAATAATAAAAGTAATAATAATAAAATTAAAAATTATAATAATAATTAAAATAAATTTGTAAAAAATAATTTAATTATATAATATACCATAATAATATTAATAAATTACTAAAATAATAATAAATTTAATAAAATTATAAAATAATAATATTATTAATATTAATAAAAACAAAAAAGATATTAATTGAAATTATAACAATATTGAAAATAAATTTATAAAATAATAATTAATAATCTTATAACTTTATCAAGAAAAATAATAATAATTTATTAATCACAAAAAACAAATTAATTATTTTTAATTTTAAATTAATTTAAATTACACCGGGGAGATATCACCTTAAGACAGTAGGTGTATTGATCTTCTTTCTTATATATTGTTTAACTTTCTCATTTTTTTCAATGTGGGAGTTAGACTCACACTTGGATACCCAACACACATCACTCACAAACTTTTATAAATTTTCCACTCAAATCTTGTTATCTTTCTATTGATCCAAATAACCAAACTTTTCACAAAATTTTTATCTCAAATCTATTTTCTCAAAGTTTTCCTCTCATCTAAACATATACCCTTAATGATAAGAGGACACCATTAACTATTTATGTTAACACTAATGTGGCCACTAGGCTAAATTTAAAATCTTTTAGCAGCTATATCGAAATACTTGTTCCAAGTAGATCTGTATCTTGATTTTTTTCTTGAGATCATGTTATTAAACTAGAGAGGAGCATGATTTGGTGGAATGTTATAGTAAATAAAATGTTTAATTTGTTGACCTTACATTGTTTACATTATATATGAACTAATTATTTTTTTCCAATGTTAAAATATATAGATAGTAACAATAAAAGTTTGATTAAATCAAAACTAACAACAACTTGTGTGTTTCGTGCAAGAAAATGTAAAAATCTTCATATCAAATACACTTGTATTGGCAAAGTTATGTATGCTTAAGATTTAGTTATCATAACTTGTTCCACTCATCAAAGTATTTATTGATTGCAAGTTTAATTTTTTGTTCTCCACTGTAGTACCGGCAGTGATTGAATATTAATTTAGCATCACCGTTTAGTGTGCATAATATATTATTTGTGTTTAAGAGTATGTTTAGGGGGAAGTGTTTGACAAATAAATGTCATGTATGATAACAGCTTAAATTTATAGTAAAAGCTACTATTTTTTAAGAAAAGATAAGTTGCTTGAAGGCACCATACAAGTTGAGCTTTTTGATTCTTTTGGAAAAGCTTCCCCCCTATAAAAATTATATTTTGAATTTAACTGTGTCCGTTATTAATACAAATAAATAATATTATCCACTTTTTTAATTATAAAAAATTATTCCAAATAAAATAATTATTTGATAATAATTATATTCACTTTATAAGAAAGTTATCCAAACAAAACTTATTTATAATCAATTATAGTTACAATAATAATGGATTATTGAACCGTTGTCTTAACCAAAACCCTAAAGATTTTGACTCCGATTTTTTTGCCATTTTGGTCTACTTTTTATTTTAATTTTTAATTTAATTTATTTTAATTTTAATCTTTTATTATTTAATTTTAGTCTTTGCATAATTTGATGGGTTAGATCTCCATTAGATTTAAAGGACAAAAACGACAGAAAAATAATTAAAATATAATTATAAATTTATTGAGATATAAAAATAAGACGCATCAAAATGTGAAAAAAAACATCAATAATATTTTTTAATTTTCAAAATAAGTATTATTTTGAAACAAGTTAAAACACGATCAAAACATATCATATGCAACAAAAGAAAGTTACGTATCCATGTTCAAAGCATTTGCCATATCTTGTACACAAATATAAGACATGTAAGAAAACGTTTTCATCATTCTCACTACAATTATGGAATTCATAATGTAATGTCTCCTTCGATTTTTTATTTAGTCCTTTTGCTTTTCCATTTACAGCTTGCATGGTGTTCAAAAAGTTGTTGAATAGTTGGATTGCAGAAAAAAGGTTGGCTAAAGAAAACTGCATTTTAGGATTATGTCCTTAACCCGTTATGCCATGGTGCTAAAAAGGTTCCACTTGACTGTGAAAATAATTTTCTTAAAAAAATGTATTAATATTTATTTAAGAAAAATATTTAAAAAATCTTTGAAAAAGAGATTGTGAAATAAGAATATTTATTGTATTCATTAAAGTAATCAAGCCCAGTTAAAATAATAACTTATTATTTATTTCTTTTGGTAAAAAGACAATATTATTATTATTATTAAAGTAAAAACAAAATATTATTTTTCATTCAATATAGATTATTTACTGATCTTAAGTATGTGCAGTGAAGAATCATATTAGATAGTTCTCGAAGTAGAAAATAGTTATGTGTTTATATTTTTTAATATTTGAATATTTTATTTCTATTTTATATTTAAAAAATTATAATAATTATATTAGAATTACGTATTAGGTGTTTCTTACTAATTTTTTTTATCAAACGATGGACTTTATTATTTGAATATAAAAATCTATAACTCTATTTTAATATTGCTATATAAAATATCGATGTATAAAAAGAGTTAAGGGTATGAATTTGCTAGTAAACTATTTCTATATCATTTATTTTGACAAGGATAGTGAAACTTATGGATGTTTCTTCCTGTTCTGACCTCTATTATAAAAACATGCTGGGACAATGTTAGCCAGCACAAATTGATCAAAGCGGAACTTCTCAAAAGAAAAAGCAAAGGTAAACGGGATTCTTGAAGCTCTCAGCCACTTTGCCAAACATAAAGCCTTCCTTTTTCCATTGCCCCCATTCGAGGCAGCAACGAAGAAGTGATTGCTTGCTTTTGATGACGATGGTGAGGGTGAATGACAGAGGCCACATCAGAGTTGTAACAACTTTGCTTTTAGAATTCTGTGAACATATCGAATGTTTTGTAAGGATCATGGATGATGAACAAGGTTATTTTGTAGGAGCTTCGTAGATTCAATTCCGAACACAATTTGTAGACTCTTAAGAATTGCGTAATATAAAAACTAAATATAATATTATACATCAATTCGATAATTTAACATTTCATCATGATAATTAATTAAAATCATAAATAACAATTCTATAATTTTAAGATAACTAGGTTTAGTAGTGCATGTCCCTTACATAATAAATCAAATAAATATGTTCATATAATTATAAAACATAAATCATTAAGGTTATAATAATTAAATAGCTAAAAATGAAATAATATATTCAAGACCAATCTATAAGTGTGTTATTAGGAGCACGTTAGGATTATTCAAACCGTTTACATAAAAGATAAATACTTAGACAACTCTGTTTCACCCATTATCCTTAAGAGGATAGTATACAAATCAGTCAAAGCCCAATAAACGCATAATATTCTCAATATTATAACAAAGCATATCATAAATTGAGATAAAAAGAAAAAGAAAAAAAAAAAAAAAAAAAAAAAAAAAAAAAACCACTACAGATTCATTCCTCTATTACACAACCTCTTCTCTAAGTTATGTAATGTCTCTCCAATAGTCATGATTCCAACCATATCGTTGTTCCAAAGATCAATTGCATCTAAAGTTATATTATTTGAACTTGTTTTAACTAATTCAACATTTTCAACTTTACTTTCTCTTTGAACTCCTTAAAGTTCAACATTATATTCCTCCTCAATTATATATTTATCACCTAACTTAATACCGAAGAGCAAAAAATTCCCAATTTGTTTATTTTAGCTTTATATATTATATTAGCCAAGTCATTAAATTTTTTAGGTATATTTTTTCTTGTATGAAAAACACTTACTTTATATAAAAAAATTGAATTTAGAAAATAAAATTATAATATTACCATTATTGATTAAGAAAAAATATAAATAAAAGTAGAAAAGTCACGTAAAATTTATTGAATTTTGTATGATTTTAAATATCAGATCATTATTTTTAAATATAGTTATTTATATTTTAAGTATAAATTTCTCCACAAAATTTTGGGTCAATAATTAAATTATTTACTTCATTTTTTTATTTATTCTAAAAAGATAACTAATTATTTAAATATATAAAATAACTAATTAATTAATTATTATATATTTAACTGAAAATCATTTATATGAATATAAAAAGCTTTAAATTTAAAATAAATTATTTTTAAATATAATAACTATGTTAAATTATTATTAAATAAATAATTAAATGAAAAAAATTATCATTATTATTATTATTTTGTCCTTTTTATCCTAAATTTATTGAGAAGTAATATTTTCGTATTTGTTTTCAATATTAAAATTGGCTTACTCATATCCATGAATTGTATATTATAAATTTTATGAGCATAAATTGATTTTGAAATAATCATTTAAGTAACATATATGTAAACAAGTTTTTTTTAGGTCGAACTCGATCATGTTTTGGAAATTTGAGAGTTCAAGTAACATACCTATAAACAATTTTTTTAGGTTGAACTTGATCATGTTTTGGAAATTTGAGAGAGTTCAAGTAACATACATATAATCAAATTTTTTGTAGGTCAAACTCGGTCATGTTTAGGAAATTTGAGAGATTATATTTTTTTTGCGATCTCAACTCAATCACGTTAGTATCTCTTTTTAAATATTGTTTAAAAAAACATACATTTGTATACCGAATAGGGTTGTATTTTGTAATTGAGAAATTCCTTTTCATTAGTGTTTTTGCAATCCAAATTAATGCACACCTCTTTAGTTGTGTTTTTCCAATTTATTAGCATGCCTTTGGATCATGTTTTTGCGATCTTAATTAACATGTCTATTCAGTCGTGTTTTTGCGATTTCATTAACATGCACCTCTTCAACCATGTTTTTGCGATTTCATTAACATGCGTCTCTTTGGTTATTTTTTTGCAATTTAATTAACATGTGCCTTTTCAGCCATGTTTTTGTGATTTCATTAGTATGCACATCTTCCATCATGTTTTTGCAATTTCATTAACATGCGCCTCTTAGGTCATGTTGATGCAATTTCATTAAAGTGCGTCTCTTCGGTCATGATTTTGCAATTTCATTAACATGCACCTCTTCGATCATGTTTTTACAATTTCATTAACATGCGCCTCTTCAGCCATGTTTTTGCGATTTCATTAACATGCACCTTTTCAGTCATGTTTTTACGACCTATGTATTCAATATCTAACAAATAATACACAAGGTTTAAAGAAAACATAGGAATTTTATTGAGGTGTGACCTCATTAAAAAAAAACCTTGGGAAAATTTATCAAAAAATTCAAGGGAAAAGAGTGTTGGCCCTGTGAAAAAATGTTTATCTACAGAAATAAAATTTCAAACTCAACTGAAATAAACTTTCAAATTTATCTCATTCCATGTACAGGAGATAGTTCCTCCATTGGGCGCGGGTTGTCCATTATTTCTCATTTCGAAAATAATGTTTTCTCTCAAGTTTTGTATAGTGAAAGTAGGAAAATTTTACTTGTCCCACAGTAGATGTCAAATTGTTCTGCCATTGAGATTTTGGCTAGTCCTAAATAGAAGTTATCCCATACTTAGAACCATACATATTGTTTTATAATTTTTTTTTTTTAAACAACTGTGTAATATTAATTGATGGATGAGTAGCCCAACTAAATATTCTAATGTTAATTATTTAACTTGACCTTCAAATTGTTATATATAATATTTGATAAATATGGAATTAGTTTTAATAATCCTAACAAATTAATCTTAATAAATTATTATTATTATTATTATTATACTGGAAAGTTATTGGTCCACATTTATTATTTATTATAAAATAGGATTAACATTTAAATAAATAATAAATAGACTTATATCACTTGGTTCATTCCATCTTTGAATAAAATGATTATACCTTACACAATTCCTTTTATTAAGCACACTCGAGATCCACGAAAGGACAACAACTTTCCCATTAACTTTAGTCCTACAGTGACAACACTTTCCATTAACATAAACTCCAACAAAAATAAATAAATTAATTAAAACTTAGATAACATTGATATATTTATCTTACTTATATTTAATCGATCCAAACTACTTTCTATATATTACTAATCTATGGTCATAGTTTTTTTTATAATTAAAAGAATGTACAGTTAAAAGGAATTTTAAAAATATAAGATTGAAGGTGTAAATTTTATTTATAAATACTGTAACTAATTTATTTTAAAATAACTGAACCTTACAAAATTCTATTCATTATAATTATGAACATCAACCCAAATAAAAGCGAATTAAACATGCCATCTTTAATGAATAATAAAACCTATAACATTGTGTGATTCCACATTTTACCATTACTGTAACTAGTATAGTATTTAATATCATGATTTTTGTTTCTATTTTATATAATTTATTTGTGATGTTAAAACGTTATTCATTATATTTTTTTATTCTATCCTGCAACTTATAAATATAATATCATTTAAACTTTTTACATTATTTTGATTAAATTTTTGTAATTAGAATTATAATTTTTACTCCTTATTTTGTTAAAGTGATGAAGAATTAAGTCATGCTAATATAACACGCAATTTTTACAATTATTTCCTATATAATATGAAATTAACAATTATAATAAAAACATTGAAAATGGATTTAAAATTATATTCTTATGCGTTGTAAATAAACAAAATAAAAATAATAAAAGTATGTAAATGTATAAAATTATAACTTTATCCCTAAATATGTTAGTAATTTTGTTAGTGGTAGAATCCAAAGACAAGAAAATGTCTAAATTTATTGGTCACGTGAAAAAAAAAATTAATCTGTTTTTTATTTGAAGTTAGTTAGACAAATCCTATATATATGACCCTAAAATTCATAGAACTAGAATTATTTAATGTACAAGTCTTTCTTTTTCTTTTCTTTTCTAGAAGCATGATATATTTTTGTAAATATGAGCTGTGAGAGTAATTTCTATAAATGTATTTCTTGCTAAAAAATTTATTCCAATCATATAAGTCATTAAGTGATTACGATTGTGTCAAAAACTATTTAATAGTTTTATAGATGCTTTTGGATAAACTTATTAATTTATATGAGAAGAAAATAAAAAAAAACTAATAAAAATTTTATGTTAGAAAATAACACCACTGATTGAAATTTCGAATTACTTAATTAAATAGCACAATTTTTCAGTCTTTTAAATGCATAACTTTTGTATAGGAAAAAGACAATACAAGGGGTTTAATTCTTTAATTTATTTTGTCATTTGGTCTACTCAATAATATTCTTTTGGATTACATTATAGTGGTAAAAATGTCTTTTCACCAACTCATATAATTTTCTTTCATTCATCCTTCTATTCAACTGAATAAGTAAAAGCTTATGTTATAAAAAACAGTGATCATAAATTGGAATTCCATAAATGAATCATGAAATTAACTAAGATCGACTATGTTAAAAAAATGATGCATTTCTCATATTTTACAATAAAATTTATTTAATGTGTTTCTTAATTCATTAAGTTATGATGAAAAAAAAAAAAATCATCTCTAGAAGACTCTTCATTTTAAAGAAATAAAAATAAATTTATTACATATTTTATTATTGATAAGTCTTAAAATAAGATATTTATTCAGCTATAAATAAATTAAATCTTAAGCTTATCTAAAATTTAACCAGTAATTTATAAGCAAATAATCTGGATATTCATGATAATAAACGAAACATATCATTCCCTTTCAACTACAAATCACTATTAACAGTAAAATTATTAACTTCAAAACATATGTGTATTAAACTGTTTTTTAAAATGTGTGAAAAAATGCAGAAAATTATGCTTTTTGTTCAGTTGAAGTGAACAATACAAAAAACTCCTTAAACAAAAACAACTATTTACTTTACACTGATTAAATTTTGAAATTTCTCTTTTGTTTTCAATATATTCAACCAAACATACCGTCTTCTTCGTCCTCAGTGCATTTAGAGAAGAATTTACTGTTGCTTTGGAGGAGTTTCATTAAATTAATTCACATATATATATTATATGAAAAAATTTCTATAAGTTATAATCACCATATCACACAGAATATTTATGAGTAAACTTTGGGAAATCAACTAAAACCCAGTGGCATCTTCTTCACCTTTCACCGAATCAACACACACCAGAAAAAAGGACAGAGAAGAAAGGAGAAGGGCGGAAAGAAAGAAAATTTCCAGTGTATTCAGTTTCATCTTTTTTAAAACTGAAACTATTTGGCACAAGCACTATAACTCAACAAGGTAGAGTGATATACAAAAGGAAACAAAACCAAAACCCTTGATTCCAAAGAAGAAAAAAAAATAGAAAAAGCAAACCCGAAAATTTGAGCGATTTGGTTGAGAGGATCCCCCGCTGTAAGCACCCACAGTTCACCACGTATGACACATTTACAGCTACATTCACAAAACTCCCCTGTACCTTCCATTCCTCTCTCTTAACCCCTATTTGTGGAAAGAAAAAGTATCTTTCTTTTGGGTCACAGTTTTTTTCTTAAAAGCGTTTTCTTTCCTTTTCCGGGAATACTGCCTCAGTTCCGTTCGTTCGAGGAATCCTATGTACCTCTTCAACTAAGCCGCCGCAACTGCCCCCGTACGGAACGAGTAGCCTTGCGCCTTGTTTGGCGACGTGGATTTTCTTTGTTCCTTATTCCTCAAAGCCTTCATCGATGAAGAAAGGTTCATGTCCTTCTCTTTGGCTTCGTCTATCTCTATTTGTTCTTGCCTGCACTCCTGGCTACAAAACGGTGTGTCCCCTCTGCAAAAAACAATCATAATCCGAATCAGATCTAATTCAAAAACCAAAGGGTCTCTGGGCAACCCAAAAAAAATTAAAATTTGCAAGAAAGGGTATTGGTGGTGGTGCTGACCTATACATGAAGATGTCTCTGTTGTCCCCGAGTGGCTTTTTACAGAGGAAACAAGCAGCGAGGAAGTGAGAGTGGTGGTCTTCGAATCTGGTGTCGTGGAATCTCTTAGATCTCGGTGAGAAAACAGGAACGGTGTTCCTTAATCCGGTTCTGGAGTAGGAGGTGGCGTAACCCATGGTCATGGACCTAGAGACGAAGTTGTTGGCTCGATGACACGCATCCATGTCGGTTAAGGAAGCCAAACCGTGGTCTTGTTCCAAGTAAGAAGGTCTTGAGGGAGGGGTAGACCTTGAGGAGCACATGAATTTAGTTTTAAGGTTTGGTTTAGGAAGTGATGCTCAGAAGAGTGGGGAGTGGAGAAGGAAGTGGAAGGAGATGGTTTTATAAATAGGGTTGATGGGAATTGGAATGGAAGACCAAACTGAGGGAGAGAGAGAGAGAGAGAGAGGAAGAAACAACGGCAGGTTTGGTTCAAGGAATCCTTGAGGGTGAATCTATTGGCTGAAACTACCTAAATCAAGACCGTTCAAATTTGCAATTTTGTTAGGAATTGTGTGATTGGGGTTATAGGCAGTTGCCACCAAAGTTAGTGTAAATTACGATATCACTCTCACTTCAAACTGCATGCGTCTACTAATTTAACTGCATTATTAAAAAATAGGTTTTAGTAGAGTAGTTTTCAATTTTAAAATAAATTAGTCTATAAATTTCTTTTATGATAAAACTAATTTCAATCTATGTTTATATGTGGTGGTAACCATGATAGCAGTATAAGAGAGATGACATAAATTTGATTATATAAATTATATATTATACATTTGTTAAACTCATGTTACGATAAAAAAATTGATTATATAAAATTAAATATTCTAAATATTTACAATTTAATTTTACGTGAACAATTGTTTTTTCTAAATCCATATGAAAGCCATTTCTCATTATTATATATATGTGTGTGTTTTTTATTTTCTATTTTTTATTACATTTTATCTTTTTATATCCATCTCATTCATTATAAATTTTTATTTACTAAATTTATTTTGAAACTGGGTCTTCATTATATATTATTTGTTGTTATAGATAAGGTTGATGATAGTAATAATGCTATTTAAAATTGTGATGGAAAATTTGAAAAAGAAATTGTTAGTATTAAATATCTTTTAAAACACAATTTTTTAAAACTATTTTTAGTTTTTAAAATACATTTAAGAGCATTTAATATTGAAGAAAGAAATTAATAACTTCATTTCACTTTACTCATTTTGTTTTGAAATTTGTATTCTAACATCAGAAATTGGAAACCGCCCGAATGGACTTAACTTTTTAAAATTACCAAAATTCAGCTAAAAGATGAAAATAATTACTTAAAAATATTCTCATCAAAACATTTTTATTAACTAATAATTATGGTTAAAAATAACTATCCTAAATTACACTAAAAAGTGACATTTTGTAGTTTAAGGAGGAAAAGAGGGCTGTTTTGGGCAGAAAGAAAAGATCTTTCCCAGTCCGAAATGGTAGGTCCTATTATGGACCAAAGTAGGCATGTAATGTGAGAGTAAGTTGGTCTCACTCGCGCTCTTCTTTGCGTGTGTGGCGCGTGCGTAAAAAGTTGATGGGGAGGGTAAGAAAAGTGCGGGCCCAAACTCGTGCGATGCTCCTAGACGTAACAGACACACTCCCCTGTTTCTGATGTACTTTTTCATCAATCAATTCATTTTAACTGATGGCTTAATTACCTTTCTCTTATTTAATTATTTTATTAAACTCCCTTTCAATGGCAATAAACAGTTTTAGTTTATCTAATTATCAAAACAATATTTACTTGATTATTTTGAAAAATTTGAAGAAAAATTAAAATTAAAAAATATTAAATTAAATTGAACTTTAAAACCATCAAATTCAAGCCAAATCAAACTTATATATAAATTTATGATACCACTGCTTTTTATTTTTTACATGCTTATTAAATTATCACATAATTTATAGTTATTATAATTAAAATTATACAATTAAATTTTGAACTAAAATAATTAGATGATAAGAAAACTAAAGTAAATAAATACTTTCGTACTAATAAGTTAAAAAAAAAATCAATTTCCCAAGAAATAACTTTCTAGGATCAAATTCATGCTCTCACAAGGTATATGAGTTCCGGTATGATCAATTGAAAAGCATAAAAAAGTCCAATCATTCTTTTACAGACTGTTATCTTGGTGAATAACATGTGTTTAATTGTATGAATGAAGAATAATCAATTGTGTAATAATTCAGATTCAGTGTATACAGGTCCATTAGAGTTGTTTTAAAAGTATTTACCACCGAATGAAATTCAAAACCTTAAATACAATATTTGACCCATTACACCGAAAAGTATCTAACAAAATGTTTATTTTTGACAATTTTATGTAAATTTTAAGATGACATTATCTTTTCAATTATATTTTGAATTCAAGTGATATAAAGAAAGATAAAAATAATTATGACAATAAAAATATGTGATAACGCATACATATATAATAAAAAATTAAAAGTACATAACAGATAACTCATTTAAAGTTTCAATAAAAAGTAAATACTTAAACAGTTCATTAAAATATAAGTAAGTATGTCTTAGCATTTATTATTATGAAGTGCATTTATTACTTATTTATACAATGTTTATCCCTATAAAATACTATGCGTAAATTAGCATTTGTTTTCTCATCAAAGTTTAACTGACTGGGTTTAAATAGCTTTTTAAATGAATTTAAAGAGATTAAAGGTAGTAAATATTATTAAAAAATAATAAATCCAATGTTAATTTAAAAATATTTAAAACGTAGTGTCTTTTATATTGTCATCTAACAATAAATAATTATATACTATATTTATTGTATAACACCCAGTTTTTATGTTTATTTAATAGGAATATTTTTAAAATAAAGAAAGGTCAAAACTTGAAGTAAGTATAGAATATAAATTAGAATATTAGTAATTTATTATTAAAAATTTTGAATTTTTTTATTTTATTTTTCTCAATTACAAGTCACAATTTAGGAGACATTAAAGTTTATAACAATAACACTTGATCATATTTGTGTTTTAAGTAAGTTTTATTTTTGTTATACATATCAATTTGTTTCTTTTTAATATTGTTTATATGCATAAAGATTTGTGTTTCTATGTAAGAACTGAGTTAAATATATTCATTTTTATTAGTCTAAATCTTTAGTAATTCATACTTCTCTAATCTTATTAAACTTTAGGATTATATTTTAAGAGAATATGAATATAAGTAAGTAAAGTCATGTTGTTATTTAATTATGTATATTGTGTTTTACAAGTTGATTTTGAGTATATTTGAAGAAATGAAAATTTGATTAGCAAACTTATTCTAATGAAAAATTTATAGCTTTTGCAAAAAAAAAAAAAAACTATTAAAAAAAGAAGATACTCAAACTTCACTACCTTCCAAATTTAAGACGAGAATTTAATTGTAATAAGTCTATCAAGTTTTGGAATGGTTACTAGTTGGATACATAACATCACATCTCTTATAAATTGTGGTAAATTAGTAACAATGTCCCTAACAATGTTATCCTATTTTCAACAAATAATAAATTTTTATTATTGACTTTGATATTCTTTAAGTATATTATATTGTGTAATAGGATTAAATAACATGTTACATTTGCATATAGAGAAAGTGTATTGGCATGTGAAAAAATAGGCATGATGAGTTGATTGAAAATCTTGGTCTGTCTCGTTAGAGGGTGGCCAACTTGTCAATTTTTTTTTTTAAATTTGGTTCTTACATTAAATGTGTATGGTTAATCATATAAATATTTTCCAAGTCATTAATTAATTAATATATAATTGAATAAATTAAAATAATAGTTATTTTTATATGTTAAATTAAACTATTATAATTAATAATTAAAACTTAATTTATCAGTATAATAATTTAAAGTGTAATATTATTCTATATTTACATCCTTGAAATAATATAATATACAAATTTAATAAATTTAATTTTTTAACTATTTTTTATTTTAATTTTAAAGAAAAACAGGCCAACATGACATGTTAGAACAGACTACATTATCATTAAAAGATACACTTACACTTTTAACGTTAAAAAAATGTCATAAAAAGATAGTAAACAAATTCACCTCAACCATACATATCATATTATCATATAAATTTGAGCAAGACAACCAATTTGTTTTATCTTAATAAAAAAATCAAGTAAATAAAATGCATTAAATAAAACCATGATTATTTTTCACTTTGCATAAAATAGATAAAGTATTAGAAGTTTGTATAAGACGTCTTATTCAATTATAACTTTTAGCCAATGTATACATAATAGATGAGAATTTAAAACGCATGAAACATTTAGTAAAGCCTTGTACGTACTTTTAAAATCAATCTCTTATAATATCTTAAATTATTGATTTTTATAGCAGAAAAATTAGATCCAAATTACATTCTACACATGTGCGATAAAATGTAGTACTTATCTGTTTTTTTAATTATTATAAATTTCTTAATAATATAAAAAGAGTTGAATGTAAAAGAATATACAAGTATATTTTGGAGAGAGAACAGTAAATTTGTTATCGAATTAAGTAACAATGACTTAGAAATTATACTCAACTACTTATGATAGTTTACTCGATATATTTGATTAAAAAACTAATTTTAATTATAGAGAATAATCAATTTTTTTGTTAAGTAGTTTAAAGATATGCTTTTTTAAACTATAATAGAAATAAAAGAAAAATAGTTAGTTACGAGAAGTTTTAGGGTGTGTCTAGATTAAAGGATGAATTTGACAGAGTGAAAAAAGTGGATTTGAGATGAAAGTATGTGTGTTTTAATTAAAAGAAAAATAGTAAAAAATGAAGAAAAAATTTATGAAAGTCCATCAGTGATGTGATAGATATAACTGATCAAATAAGTTTTTCAATAGATAAAATAAAATTATATACAATTTATAAGATAAATTAAACTTAAAAAAATAAATTATTATTTTTATTATTATTTTTATTTTATAAATTATTTTAAATTTATTATTTTTATTATTATAATTATTATTTATAATTTTATTCTTATTTTTAGTTTTAACATTAATATTGTTAGTATTTTCATTTATATAATTATCTTATTTTTATTATTATTTTACAAATTTATTATTAATATTTTTAATTTTTAACTTTATTAATATTCTATAATTTTATTATATTTATTTATGTACCATAACACATATATTAACAAAATATTATTTTTATTTTTATTTTATTAATTATTTTAAAATTCTTATTTTATAATAATATAATTATTATATATTTTTTTAACTATTTATTATTTTATAATAAAAAGAAAGAAATATTTTTATTATATTTTATTTAATTGTAGTTAAATTAAGTTTTTTAATTTGTTTAGAAAACAAACTTTCTTTACAAATCGTTACAAATGCTCGCTCATATGTGTAGAAAGTTTGAAGAACAATTTCTTTTCGTTTTTCATGAATCTTAATATCGTTTTTTACACATCATATTTTTTTTTCTTCGCTTAAAAGTTTCTGTCTTCTAAAACAAATACATCTTTAGAGTTATAATTCAACTTTCTGTCTTCTAAAACAAATACATCTTTAGAGTTATAATTCAACTTTTTCTTTTTTGTGTATTTTTTCACTAATATGATTGAGAATTTAGAATGAAATTATATTCTTGAATATGAGATGAAAAAGGAAGAAAATAAAAGTGAATTAGCCATTTAGATCATGAATAAATTAGGTTAGAATATTTCTTCCTCCTTCAAATATTTTTAACAATTAACGAATTTCCAAAATCCTTATAGAAAGAAGTATAAATGCCAAATAATCACAGCTCCATTTCTTAGGAAATCAATCTATAATTGAGATAATATTGTTACATCTATCCAATATTTATACAGAAGATTCATCTAAAGCTACACTATTACTTTCATAATTATCGCCCTAAAATATTCCATATCACATTATATATAACGTTTAAAGGGTTGTAGACAAACAGACACGTTTAATAAACTAGTACATTAATCAAGACACTAGTTAATAACACTTATTTTCTTATTTTTTTATTAATTTTTAATTTTCTTTTCATTATTTTTAATTTCTATATTTGGTTGTGTTTGAAAGGAAAATTGGCATGCTCAAAACTTGGTTTTTACATTGTTCTTCTCTCTTGCGAGGCGTGTGTTGTATTGGTTTTGCAAGAAATGGGAAATAATATTTAATGTTATATATCTTTTCATCTAATATTTAAGGATTATATTAATAATAAAACAAAATAATTAGAAAAGTAATCTAGTTTTTTTTAATATTTTTCTTTTAAAACATTTTTATGTAGGGATGAAAATGGAACAGAACATAAGTATAGTTATTGGTAACTAATTACATTTAAAAATATCTAGCATGTTAATTTCTGTATACTTATTTATAATTTTTTTTATATTTTTAGACATATATGTATATTTGTGGATATTTTCTTAAAATTTTAAATAAATTTATTATAAATATTTTTTTAAATATAAACTCAAATAAAAGTTTGATCTCGAATATAATATAATTTAAATAAAATTATATAATTAGTACAAATAAATTCTTTAAAAAAATCAAATAAATTATACAGTAAAGTACAGTATAAAGTTAAATAAAATTAATATGTTTAAAAATAAATTTAATTATAAAATATTAAATATAAATATAAATATATCTAATCAATCTTTAAATAATTTCTTTTTATAATATTTTTACTTTAATTACTTGAATTTTATAAAAATCTCCAATGAAAATTATTCACTACGGTTCAAAGGTATCTCCAAGTTAGATATCGTCACATTTTCGTATATGAGTCATTAATACGTGAGTAATTAAAATATATCTATATGATAATATTATTAAAGATCTTTATTTATATTCATTATAAATTTTAACTATAAAGATCAACAAACAGCTATTTTTAACACCCTATTATAGTACTTCATCTGAAAAAAAATGCGGCTTATTTTAAATTTTTATCTATACTTTAAAAGTGTTTCCTTTTAAATATTTGCATTGAAATCAAAATTAATATTTAACCATATTATTTAAATTAAATTTATCAAAACATAACCAAATTCTAAATATTGTTTCTTTATAATAACTTTATTGTAATACCTTAATTTAAAAAAAATATCTAAATAAAAAAAAAAACTAATAACTAGTAATAGGTATAACATATTGAATATCAGTATGCTCCTACCTAATCCATTAACATGAGAGTAATTAAGATATATATATATAGACACACACTATATATGAAAAGTACTTATTACAATACTTATTTAATATTCATTGCAACTTTACTTATAAATATCCATGGAAACAAATATTTTTAACATCATACATTAAGTGGTTTTGAAGGAAATTAACCTAAATCTTTATCTATACTTTATTGCTTTCAAATGAAAAATAATATTTAGCTATATTAAATTAAATTCATCAGAATATAATTCAAAAGCACTCAGAATAATTCCTACAATGCTGAATTATTAGAAGAATAATATTATGCTAATTTGTAGAAACTTCCAGCATCGTTATTTTTAAATGGGTTTATTTTATAAATATTGCACCATAATTTATTATTTTTATACCGATATATTGTATTTCCATGCATGAAAATATTTTTTTTTCACTGAGTAAAGATATTCAAAAAAATTTTTTAGAGATAATTTTTAGCTACTAAATAAAATGATTGCTAATTATAATCAAAATAGTTACTAAATTAGATTTTGATTGCTAAATAATTATAAATTAATTGGTCATTAAATATATATTTTGTAGTTATTTAACAATTAAAATTTGATTTGATAACTATTTTAGCCATAATTAATAACCATTTTATTTGATAATTAAAAATTGGTTTTTAAATAGTTTTTTTTTTTGTAGTGCATATTATTGTGTATTTAATTTTCTGCCTTAAAAAGCTAGTTGGATTGCACGAAGATTTGTATAATGTTTCTTTATTTCCTTTTATCAACAAAAGAAAATGGATTGGGGAGATTAAAACGACCAAATTTTCATTTTCTTGAGTATTATTACTGTAATATTCGTCTTTATATTTTTTTCATGATAATTAGGATAATATTCAGCATCTTAATTATAAATGTTACGATAAAAGGTAACAATAAACAGAATACTTGCAAATTAGAAAAAAAGCGAAGCGGTTAAAATAATCTTTTAACATTCTAAAATATGATACTATCTAATCTAACAAATGTTTTTTTTCAAAAATTTTAAAATAAAACTTATGTAATCTAAATTATTTGCAATAGTATTTAGTTAAAAGTCAATATATACGAAGGTAACATAATCATAAGTTATAAATTTTATCTTGCAGAGATTGTAATAATGTTTGATATAGATGTTTCAGTGGTTGTTTTAGTGGTTTTATACATTTACTGAACTAAATTGATGTTTGAAATCAATTTAGAAAAATGATGGATGGTTGTGTTAAACAGATTCAATTTAAAAAAAAGAAATTTTAATTAACATGTTGTTTGCTTTTATTTCTAGTTAAATGATTAAAAATATCTTTTTACTTTGAATTAGTTGAATTGTGTGAATTTATTTGAGTAATTGTAAAACTAATAATAGGATTAAGTGATTCATGTTAGGATTATAATTTTCTAAACTAATAAAAAAAAAGTCTACAAAACTCAATTTGAGACATATGGAACAGTTTCAAAATCTTGAAGAATTATTCAAACTCGATAGATTTGCTAAACGAGTCATATACTTATTTGAACGGAATTCACAATTTGAGAAGTCCGAGAATATTGGTTGCTGAACGAACCACTCTCTCACTAAGCAAATTTGATCTCAGAAATTTAATCAATGGGACCAATAAAAATAATTTGAATTTTTTTTATAATAATATAGTCACTGAACCACTTTGACAATAAATTAAAACAAATAAAACTATTAAAAATAACAAAAATATTAAATGTGCATTCTTATAATGATATTATTAAAGAAAAATTAAAAAAAGTGTGAAGAGAATTTATTTTTAAATAAAATAAAACAAAATACACAAAAATAACTAAAAGAAAATTTATAAATTGTTTAATAAATTAAGAAAACTTAAAAAATATAAATAGTAACAATATAAGATAAAAGTAAGCCTAGTGTGTATATATTTATCATCCTTTTCATACTTAAGAAATTAGATATACTTCTCATACTTAAGTTAAGAAATTAGATTATCCTTACCCACATACTTCACATACTTGTACTTATAGATCGCGGAAGGTGAATTAAGAAGTATTTTTAATTATTTACCTTGGAGGTGCGTGTGATAACGCGCCTTGAATGTAAGTGGAAAAGCATTCCTAGGAGTATTGTTTTCCCACTGGACCAAAACCTGCGGTTTTGCTTTTTCCCAAAAACCTTGCTTCTCACTCCAGGACCTTGATTTGACGTCATAAATTCTTTTAACTTTTTTCGAAACGAGATTCTTTTGTCGTTTTCGTAGACAAGGGCCCACTTCACAATACCATCGACGCTTTGGGGCCCACACCCATCATGTTGATGATAATGCATGGCATGACTTGTTCTATAGTTTTATGACTTTGGGAATCGCTTATTTTTAATTAAATTAATTTATTTAATTATTCACGCAAAGGACAAATTAGAGAGAACACTTTTCCCAAAGACTAGCAGTGTACACAGCCCACTCTACACGACCCACCTGTTCCCCTTCTTTCAACGCTCTACACGTGCCTATGGTACGTGCCATCACCCAACACATGTATTTCTCTTTTACCGCCACGTGTCCTTGCTTATTCTCCTTATTACACATTTCCAAAAGCTTATGTCAGCTCCCTCAAATTCACAATTTGCTATTCCTTTCCTTCCTTCTTAATTTCTCTTTAATAATAGTACTCTCTTGCAGATCCAATATAAAAAAATATTATTACTCTTTCTGTCGTCAAATTATTTTGTTTTTCTTTTAAAAATTCTACCAACTGTCTTAACTTTTAAGAAACATAAGTGAATTTTTTTTTTATTAAAATGTACCACTTTTTATGCTTTTCAATAACATTTTAAAACTTGAAAAGTTCTATTTGTGAGTTAAAAGACACTGTAACCAAAATATTTATTTTAAAACATTAACGTTTTATAGATTTTAAATTTTATTGATTGCCAAAATGTATAATTAATCGTTATCTGCCATGTATGCTTGACTAATTGGTCCTCAAAATTTTGAAGTAAAATATTTTCATTCGATGCTTAACTTGGAGTTGGAACTTGGAAGCATTTGGAGTAGTATCTAAGCAAGGGTCGTATATAAATTGAAAAATATTGAAAGACAGATCAATAAAAGTATTTCTGTGTTTTACAAGAAAGAGAAATAAATTGTGTAAAAAAATTATCATGCTGTAAATCAGAATTAACGAGAAACTTCTAAACCCTCCAAACAATAAAGCCAAGTAAGGCAATACATTTTTTGTGTGGGTACATTTAACCTTATTATTGAACATTGATTAGAGGATTAAGACATTTGTCAATATATGGATTCGGATCAAGAGCCATGTCAAGTGAGAAGACAGTGAATTAATCTCAACTGTTTAATTTATATGATATCATCAATAATAAGTTGAAGTTAAATTAATTTTTTAAGTACTTACATAAAGCTAAATCATTAATTAAGGCTTGTTTATCGTCCGATACACTTCGGTGGTGATTAAGCTACATTCTTTGTGTGTCCCGATTAATTGCACATGAACAGCTATAAACTATATGCTAATAAACTATATGCTATGTTATTGTTTTATTGTTTTATTGATTAATTAAATATTGATAACTTTTTTTTATTAAAACCGAATATATTCCATGTATGATTCTAGACAAACATTAGAAAAAGGTATCATGAATGAGACATCCAAAAGCTACCCAAAAAAACTAGAACTAGAAAGATCTTAAGTCTCTGTTTAGAAGAGGTTAATAATAGACATTTAGAATGGTTCTCTTGCCGTTATTTAAGTGGAGTCTATAGTCTTAATTTTTTTAATTATGAATCATCAATAATTAATTAGGAATTCCTTTAATAATAATAAAAGTTAATAAATTAACTTATTTGACCTTTTTTAGTATTTTTTTTTTCTTAAATTCATCTCAACAATTTTTTTCCTTTTTTTTTCATATTTTCACTTTATTTTACATAATTTAAAGAAACATGAATGAATATATCCTGATTTCAAAGTATTGAAAGAAACCATTAAAGAAAAATATGCTAAAAGAAAAACGACAATTGAAAGTGATAGATGACTTGACATAAATAAAAAATATTTCTACAAAAATACAACTTTGTGGTGTTGTTAGATAACATTTGATCGTGATATGTTGACGAATATTTTTGGAAAATAGATTAATTAGATTATGTTTCTCTATGTAAAAGAATTTTAAGTGATAATATAACCCTCAACAACGTATGTGGTGGTAAAGAATGAAATTATTGGAGTTCAAAATGACACGTGGCGGTAGATATGAAGAAAGGGAAAATCGTACAAGGAAGTGTCTTTTGCTAATTTCTGGCTGATGCTTTTCACTGGGTTCCTTTTGTAATGAGTGAAAGATTTTGAAGCCTTACCAACTCTATGAAGATCTATTACAAGAAGATAATTTTCAATGGTCCATGCCAATTCAAACAGCATTTACTTCTCTACCATGTTGTGGCCTTTTTTACCTCCACGGGTTATTTTTTAAAAAATAAATAATATACACATCTCAAAAACATTGTATATGAAAAAATTGTATTTTAAAACACAAATTCTAACAAACAAGTTTTATTGTATTTTACTTTTTAAAATTGTTCACACCTATTGTTTTCTAAAAAAAATATAGAAGTCGTAATTTAAAATGATCCTTTCTTTAATAAAACTAAAAAGGTCATATTTTAAAATACAATTTTTTGTACTAAAAGTTATGTACCACTTACTCCTATTTTATAACTTTCTTAAATGTACCAGTTTCTCCCATTTTATAAAACACTCCTTTTACATAAAAATCATGCTTTAAGCATCATAGTAGTATTTGCACTATTAATTAGAAACTACTAAAAAATACAAAGTTATAAATTAGACCTGTAAATGTATGTGGTTTCAATTTTTCATCTAATAACAGATAATATATTTAAAAGAGTGTGTTATCAACATTCTTATGGTCAAACTTGTAAAGCCTATAAATGTATGTGATTCTGATCAATCTTCATCTAACAACAGAATATATTTAAAAGGTGTGTTGTCAGCATTCTAATGGTCAAAATTCATGTTTCCAATTGAAAAATTCATTTTCTTTATCTAAATATTATCAACTTTCTAATAGTATTGTTTCTAAAAAAAATTAGATTTGTGTTTGAACGGCGAATCATCGTAAAAATACTAATTAAGTTTGACCATTAATTTAAATATCTATTTTCCAATATTTATTGTTATCAACAAGACCACGCATTAAATAGTTTACTAATAACTCATTCAAATTTCATAATAAGAATCTTTACCAATCATCCTTCATTTATATTTATATATATATATATATATATATATATATATATATGAGTTTTAAAAATAATAATTACATGATTTTTTAAAATAAGATATCTTTATTAAATTATAAGTCTTGACTTCCTATTCATATAATGTAAAAGTTTTATTTATTTTCTCAATTACCTAAGGTTGTGTTTATATGATTTAGATTACAAGTAAAGTTAAATAATTTTGTTAAGGGAATGTTATATTTATTATTGTCACTCATGATGTCACATGTGACATCTTTGTATTATTTATTAAAAATCATACAAACTGCTCATCTAGAGTGAAATCTTATATATATATATATATCAGCAAATATACATGTATATAAGCAATTTAACTAGGATCCACCACATTCATAAAAGGATACCAAAAAATGATATATGTTACGTATATATCATATCATGCATCTCAACATTAATCATATACTTTTTAGAGCATATATAATTTATTATACATTTACGGAGCATACCATTATCAAAGCATATTTCAAATGTATATAAGCATTAAAATATATATCACACTATCACCATATATCATATCATGCATCTCAACATTAATCATATACTTTTTAGAACATATATAATTTATTATGCATTTATGGAACATACCATTATCAAAGCATATTTCAAATGTATATAAGCATTAAAATATATATCACACTATCATCATATCATTGCTCCAGCAAGCTCCTCTCACTTTAGCAATCACCTTTATATAAATAAGGTATTAATTATACTACTTGAGCAATATTCTTACCACTTGAGCAAAATATAACTTGATAGCAGTATCGTTTTTTTATACTCCTCATTCTAGTGATTACCTTGTCGCTTGAATATCAATAAGTTAATACTTGAGAGATAAATCCCAACAAATTTCATAAGACTCCTTAACTACCTTAGGGCGCTTGAGCATCTAACTAGTGTTTCAGCCCCATGCCACATATCACTCACTAGCACACACTCAAGATATGTGCACATCAGCTTTGCCATGCTAAAATATTGAAGATAAAAATGCTTGAGCCACAAATTATATCACTTGAGTGTTTTGTTCAATGGTTAAGCCATATGCTTTTAGAAGAGAAAGAATCATTTTGAAGTCTCTTCGCTCAAGCTACAAATGATCGCTTGAGTTGTGCACCTTGTCACATGAGTGACCAATATGTGTTTGAGCACCATAAGTTGGTTAGTGCAATTAATGTGCACAACCTAGGCCTCATATGAGTGACAATATGTTGCTCGAGCAATATTGAATCGAGATCATACCAACATAGGTTGAACGAACATTTTCGTAATTTTTCAACATTTATAAGGTATTCCTCTCATTTCCAAGCACAACAATAGTGCAAAAACATGTTTACAACCACAATAATATACTAATCCATGCTCTCATTCATACACGATGCACATATCATCAAGTTTCATATACTTCTTACATCAAAACTCTCATTACAATGTAAAGGTGAAATATTATCTATCCTTACCTAGATTAAAATATGCTTTATCAACAACCAACACATGATAATAATTTAGAGCTTAAATCAATATAGGTAAGTCCTCATGAGGTCAGTCTTATACCTAGAACATTCCCTCTTAACCATTAATCCAATAAGAGAAGACCAAGAGGACAAAACTTAGATATAATTGATTATACTTACCAATACCAAGATTCAATCAGTTCAATAAAATCTTTACTACATCAATTAGGATCATGATCTAGTAGGGGTGTCCATAGTTAAAATATCTTTTAGAGTTAGAGAGAATACAAAAAGATAAAGGTTTTGATTAAAGGAAGAACTAAGAAATGAACATTTAACTTCTATTTATAAACTTAATTTCCTATTCATTTAAAATCTATTATTAGAATATTTTGGATCCTACATTTTCCTCAATCATTGACATCAACATCATAAATATTTGACTCTACTTTCTGAAAATACATTCCTTAAATTAAATTCGGAGATCTGCACCTGTCACACCACCTTCATGTGACAAGGTGAATCCATATAACTCACTAAACACAATTCTTTCTCACATCCCAGACTAGGTCACATGAACCACTTTCGACTCTCACTTCTCTATGTGAATCTAACATTAGTAGAGTTAGGATATCTCCTTCAGAATCTCAAACTTAAACATCTCAACATGATATTTTCTCATTAAAAATAAATATGTCTACAACATACTATATGTCATATCACATCATAATTGTCATATATTCTTATTCATATACATTCCAACTCAATTTATATTTTATTCCATAATAAACACAATTTACATCACACATTTTAAATTCTACATCTCATTATGTACATCATCAATCACATAATAACTCAAACTTACATATCAAATTTATAATTAAAACTAGATATTCTAACATAAAATAAATTCTAATAAATTTGAATTCACTAATCATCACACTATAATGATATTCAAGTATAATAACTTGATAAATACAACAATTTAGTGAAATATAAAAAAAATAGTATTTAAATATGTTGGAGATCCTATATTGACTAGAGAAAAGACCTTTTAATATTTTATAAGTGGGTGCAAAGCTCACCTTACAAGCTAGTTTTATAAGGTTGAGCTAGGGTTAAAGTCCACTCCTAATATGGTATTAAAGTCTATCTTAGCAAGGTTGTTGGACCTATCAGGCCACCCATTATTGTACCACCCTTACATATATAGTCTCATGCACGAGTTGAAGAGTTTCAGTGTGAGAAGGGTGCGTTAGAGATCCCACATTGACTAAAAAAAAAAAACCTTTCAATAATTTATAAGTGGGTACAAACCTCACCTTATAAGCCGGTTTTGTAAAGTTGAGTTAAACTTAAAATCCACTTCTAATAATTTTTTTTTAAAACATGTTATTTAAAATTTAGAAAATAATACCTTCACTTTGCCCCAGTATTGCTCGCTTAATTAGAGAGCTTATTGTCTAACAACCTTTTAGTTGCTCAACGACTATATATAAAAAACGATAATGTAAAAATACATAGATAGTGTCAAATTAGTCCAACAATATTAGTTTATTTTTCATACATATAACTGAGTATTTCTTCATTTCAAACCAATTTAACCTACTTGCACATTCTTTATTTCAACTACCAAAACATACAACCTACGCCATTTAGTTGAAATCAACTTAAATGAATATGATTCAAAACATCCTAATAGTGCATGTTTCTAGTTCAGACATAATTATAGTATTACTTGCAATAGAAAAATAACCATCTTCAATTTTATCTCTTTATTAATATTTTATGTCAGGTTGGAATGAGAAAACATACCAATTATACATAATAATTAATTACTTTCAAGAATTCAAACATTTTATTCATACAATACATTACTAAATAGTGATATTTATCATAAACATTAACTATATTTCAAATATTAAGTCACAATCACAAATCTCTCAAAATCACTATTATATATATCATTCGTATCAAAATACTTTGAATATTCTCCAAAAATAAAAATTTTCTGCACAAAATTTAAAATATTAGGATTAAGTTATTCATAATACAAATAATGCATCTTGAAATACTATAAAAATTTAATTAGTTATCCTTACCTTCCCAACTTGCTTAATCAAAGTTAAGTTTCAAACTTTATTACATGAAGATTAAATTTGCACATAAAATACTTCAATTACCAATCTAAAATATCATTATGTTTTTTAAACAACCGATATACATCTTTATACATAAACCTCAAATGTAAAATCCTAATATTAAGAATAAAGCATTTTCCATAAAACCAACTTCTAATGATTAGAAATATTCTACTATCTAGAAATAACTTTTAAGATACACTTGAATATATGAAATGATTGATAATTATATAAAAAATATAAAAAAGAAGATGGAGTAAAATTATTTTAGAGATAATAATTTTTATGAAATAAAACCTAAATAATTACTTTATCAATTTATAATTTTTTAATGTATATAACAAAATATTTATGTTTCATATCTGAATGTTTTTATTATAAATTAATCCGATCCATACCGTTTTTATTTATATTTGAATGTAAATAAATTTCAAGTAGTTGAACCGTAACTTTTTTAATATTCGGAATGCAAAAATTAAGTTAATAGTGCATATAATGTTTAATTTTGGTACACATTGATATTGTAATAGTTAAATAATAAAAAATTATTTTACAAAATGGAATCGAACTTGATGTGACAATGTGCTTATATTAATGTGTACTTTTTTAAGTGGGTTTTTCTTAATTATTACTTTTGTGACATGCTGATAAAGAGAAAGAAAGAATAAAAGATCTCGTATTTTTAGGACACCTACTTCATCTAATAATTGCTACCATTGTTTCCTTTTCGCCCGTGGATTCAATCAGTCTTAAACATCACCTCTTTTACACTCAAATACAAAAAATATCATATAAATAAAGATGTATGCTGTAAGAAAAATATAAAAATATAATAACTAAATGGAAAAGGGTTAAAATAAAGTAGAAGTAACTAATCGTTTTTACTCTTCTTTTCTCTCATCTTTTTTTTTTCTTTACTAAACACTCTCCGCCACCTTTTATTTCTAATAATTGCTGTTAAGACACCATTCCAGTAAACAAACAAAAATATATTATTGAACAATTAGTTACCTATTTGCTAAATAGTTTTCTAAAAAACTAAATGCAAAAAAATAATTAAATATTTTTAAAATGTGTTAAAATAAATATTGTTAGTTTTGTTAATAAGAAATGTAACGTTTTTATTATTTACCACGAATATCACTTTGTTACAAATGACCATGAAAGGCAATTGTTATATCCATCATCTAAAAAAAAAAATTCTAATTACAAAGTTAAAAAAAAGGTTTATGTTTGAACAGAACAATTTGAAAGTGAAAAAAAAAATTGATTATATAATTTGAAATATATTTTTAAATTGTTTATTTTATAGATTATATAATTTAAAATTAATTTTTGCATTCTTAGACTTTAGCTGCAATAATTTATTATCAAGAAAAAAGTTAGTTAAATGTTTGATAGAAACTTAAAGTACATAAACATTTGGTAGTAATTTAGTCACAATAATGAAGATTAATTTAGTCACAATAATGATATTTTACTTTGGAACATTGTATGATTGAAGATTAATTGATATTAAATTGTTGGTTGAAAATAAATTCATTTATATTGTCAATTTTTAGATTAAGTTAAAAAAATATTGAATAAAATTATATTGAACTATTATCTTAATTGTTTCATTTGAAATCAAACTCTTTAATTGTAACTTAGTCCACTTGGCTTACTTCATGAGATAATTGTCTAACTTATAACAATCTCCTTATAAACAATTATTTCACTATAAATAGAATTTGGGATCTTGACTCTAATATTAATTGTTGGATCGAAAGCTTAACATTAGGCCAAAAATTATTGCTGAAAGGTAAGACACAACTCTTTCTACTTAAAAACGTAACAAGCTAAGTGTTACGATTTAAGTGTAACTTGGCCCACTTGGTCTACGCCACAAAACAATTGACGCACCTTACAACATATAAGAATTGTAGCTTATCCTCTTAGCTTTCTTATGAGTTATATTTGAGTATAAATGGATGAGTGAAACTCAGTATGAGGTATTATTTTTAATAATTGTCACATAATGATTTATGCTTTATTAGTTGTTTATGAATTTTGATGCAATATAATCAACTAAGAGGGCATACTATATCATGTGAAGACCGTGTTGAATATTATTGATTTATTTTTTAAAATAACTTTGATATTCAGAGTTTAATTTATTGTAATGGAATTATGGATATATTTTGCATGTTTCTTATTAATGTTTGAAATTAGATAATTTGTGGAAATTGACTAATATTGTGAAATTGTAATTGGTGTGGATTGTTATTGATGTGTGATAAGTACATAGTGTTTACCAAAGAAGAGGTAACACTATATGTGTTGTGTAGTGGTAGAATGCATTGATTTCATGACACCTGGAAAGAGGTTATCCTAACTCTACTGTTTACTAGACTCACACAAAAAAAAATTATCAAGTGGTGAAAGTTGATGGATGTTTCTATAACTTAGCTTGCGATTTGAAATAAATTTAATCTTATAAGTCATAAGAATTTGCCTTGTCATATGAGTTGAATAATGTTCATTGCCTTTGTCGAGTGTCGAAAAGATGGTAGTGTGACAAGTACATAATATCTGGAGTCTAAATTCAATGCATTGTATGTTTTCTAAAAGTTATCAAGTGTCTATGTGATGGATTGAATGAGATGTGAATATGATACCCGTAGGCTTTGACATGAATGAGTGTGATTGCTTATGGAACATGGCAAATGTTGCTTGTATATAGTTTGATAGATAACTATTATTATCTTTATCATGTAAGTATTTAAAAAACTAGTGCACACTTTGTGATGTAATATGACTCTAATAATCATGTTCCTACATAAAAGCAAATAAAAAATGATGTAATAGATAAGAACACTATGCAAAACTAAGCAATTTTAAGAGAAAGGTGTTTTATAATATATCACTAATACAAAAAACACATATTACATCAGTTATAGAAGACTTTTTATCGAAACTGATGTTGATGTAGGCGATATAGAAAGTCCATAACTTTTTACATTAGTTATTCAATTGATGTAAAATATACCAATATTACATTGGTATAAACACAATTGATGTAAAAAAACTTTTAAAATAGCAAAAAAATGATACATATTACATTAATTGTAAGCTGAAATTGATGTAATATATTATTTTTCACATCGGTTATAATTGTAATTGATGTAATATGTGAACCAGAAAGAAATTATATCAGTTGTAGCTACAATCGACATAGAAAATTACATATTACATCAGTTCCAACTTAAAACTAGTATAATATTTTTTTTTAATTTGTCAAATTTATTATTTTCTCAACCTATAACAAACATACTAGAATACCAAGTAACGAGATATTTGATTTTAGAGCTTTATCTATATTACATCAATTATCCAAATCACCAATATTATTGATTTTAAACTTATTATATCATATCAATTATTACAACAATTGATGTAACAAGTAGTCTGCTAAATAATTTTTAATTTTTTTAAATATGTACCACATATTATATTGATTATTATAATAATTGATATAATAAGTGACAATTTTTATTTTTTAAAGAAATTTTCATTTACTATTTTTCATCAGTTATTAATTACAACTAATGTTGTATAGCTAGTTATATTTAATCCATATAGTATATCTTTTACTAATTACAAAAATATCATCCAATGCTTCCTTTATAACGGTATTCGTTGACGTGTATCCTATTATAAAATTTCTATCTTTTACTAGTATATATTAATTTCTATTTTTTACTAGTATATATTAATTTCTATTTTTTACTAGTATATATTGATTAATTGTTGTATGATATATATAAATCTATAAAAATATTAAATTACTTTACGTTGGACTTCTATATCATATCTCTTATGATCTATCTGCGATTACTAATTAGTGACAGATGTACGCATGTATTGCTGGTTCAATAGTTTGGCTACATATAATATTTGTTACACTCATTTTCCCACCAAACTTTTAATTTATCCTTAAACACGTTGCTTAAAGGATATGTTGGCAAAGTTTTACACAAGAATAAAAATTATTACTAATAGTTTCAAGATAATAATTATAAAATTAATAAAGTTAACAGAAATAATAAAATGTATTTCAATAATTATTTAAAATTGTTTTACTTATATTTATTTTCTGTTGTTCTAACCTTTGGATTTTCAAATTTAAAAAGGTGCAGATTCTTTTACTTTTAGTTTCACTTTTTGTCTTTAACCAAGCAAAATTTAATAACAAAATTTAATAACGGATGGATTAATTATGTTTAATAGCTTTTTTATGCTACGATGCATTTTTAAATTTTCTTTTATTATTTTAATTATATTTTATTTTTTAAAAGTATTATAATACCCATACGTGATTAGAACAACAAACCACATATAATTAATCAAGGCTTATTGACATAAACTATATTTAACACACAAATAACAAATGTCACCTACTGCTATAATAATATCCTTATCATAAATATAATAAAATGATTAAATTGATTTATTTTTAAACTAGACCAAACTAAGAAAATAAAAAATATTATAATGAAAGGAAAAAAAAAAAAAACTTAACTATAGTAAACTTACAATCCAGATCACCTATCCACCCATATGCTCTTGATTTTCTTCCCTTTAGTTTTAAATGAAACAAGATCAAAACCATTAATTGAGAAAAATGTCACTTTATATATGTACTTCTATCACACTTTCTATAACTTTCTCTATTAACTAATTTATTTATTTATCTTATCAGCTATTAAATAATTTATGTTATTGCATTCTTATCTTAGTTCTCTCCTCTTCATGTTTTCCTTTGTTGTGTATATATAAACAAACATGTAGAACTATGATTTTTAATTAGTAGTGTATGTTTGGTTCTCACCAGCATGTCTTGCAATATGAAACCACTCATGGGCACACAACATGGTGGTTCTTGCTTTGGTCCCATTTTTTTTCTTCCATTTTTTATGCTTTTCAATCTGTTCTTTGTTTTAAATATATTCTTAACCTTGCTTCTTCCCCATTATAAAAAGGACTACTCCAAAAAAAAATTCCTTGCGTTTGTTGGAGGCTTGTAGCTCTAGGATTAGGTAGCATCTGAGGTTTGTTTAATCAGCTTAGTGACTCATTATTCAATTTTGTCTTTTAAGATAAATGAAGATTCTGCACAGTTCATCATATCCTCAATTTTAAATCAGAGAAGGAAGATTCTGCGCACCATCGTAAAGACACGTGTGGTCTGTGTGAAGTTAAACATTACACGTTTTACATGGCATATGAGGTCTATAATGTCCCAGAGAAATTATGAATCATATTATTATATGGTAGGGTTTAGACTTTAGATGCATATCTTAATTCAATTAAACACTTCTCTATTTTGACATAAAATATTATCAATAGATGTATTAAGTATAGTCTATTTGTGCTCTAACAGACAAGTTGCCCAATGAATATAAGATAAAGGTAAGAAGGAAATTATACGAAAAAGGAAAACAAAATTAGAGTGATTAAATTATATGAGAGAAAAGAATAAAAAAATATTGTTAGCAAATGTTAATAATCTGTGCTCAACATTTTGGTATGTGTCGCGTTGTAGTCGAATCAAAAGCGAGCAAAAGGTGATAAACGTAATAATGTCATAGTATTAATTTTTTTTTCATTATTATTGATGTTTAAAGTTAATTTATATAAATTTAAATTATTTAGTTATTATCATATTAAAATAAAAGCACTTTTATTTAACAACTTAGCGGTTAATACTAACATTACTAGTACTGAGATATTAAATAATTGTAACTGGAACAAATAATTATGATTAATATGATTCTTTGTTCCCATATCCACTACATGTTTGGAAATTGGATGTAATATTTAAAGTTATGCAAAAATCATTAGTGTTGGCAAAGTCCACCATGGACCTGTTAGGGTGTTCGGCAAGAAATCTCTGATGCTTCAGTTTTCATAGATAAAAGTTAAATAGTTTTTTAGAAAACTCAAAATTGTCATATTAAGTAGTAGACTCACATAATATCACCAATATCACGTAATGTATTTGACAGATAATATTATCTTTCAAATATGGATTAGAAGTTTGATTATTAATTCGTGTGTATAAAAAAATATATCGAGATGTAATGTCTTTAATAAATATTTATACCTTAATATTTGTTTAGTGGAGACTACCCTCGGATAATAAAAACTCACTTGTTATAAAGAATCTTCATAAGATTATACTAGAAATTATTATATATATCGATCATGTTTATTTTTCAAAAAATATCTATTACATATTTTTTTTTTTTATCTCAACAACAACAGTTAAGAAGGAATAAGAATTTAATTTCACAATCTTAAAAATTAAGACAGAAGTGTTGTGAAAATTCAATATCATTTGCCCTAAAAACTAATTACATTGAAAGTCCAGTACAAAGATATGCCACTAAATGTGTAGATATAAAGACAAGCCACTAAAAGTCAAAATTTATATATTCTTCAATGAAAAAAACAAAAAAAGTTACACCATTAAGTGTTTGGACTCATGCACTCAATACAAAAAACATACCACAAAAAGTCAAAAAACATGAATATCATAAACAGTAATTAAAAAAAATCATAAACAGTGATAAAAATTAAAGACGATATATGAGAATAATGAAGAGAATAGAATCAAGAATACTTATCAAAATGTATCAAAATTCAAGTTATTAATAGTTTTAATAAGCTTGCCCAGTGGAAAATGGTAATAATAAAACACTTACAATTATAAAATTAATTATAATCTTATCAAAATCAAGAGAAGACTAGAAAATATCTGATTACAAGATAATGTATAATAATAACCAACTAAAACTACTAAAAAATAATACTAAACTACTTTGTCTAGATAAAAAGTGAAAAAAAAAACTAAGTCCAATCTTATGGGATTAACATAAAAATGGACAGAGTTTAAGTTCATCATCACCTATAACATATCACAGCTTCCATTAAGTGACATTTTATTGATAGATAAATCTTTGCATATTCCATTAAGTTACAAGCATTGAATTGTTTTTCAATTTTCTTATTGAACTAGTTTAGATATAGGAAGCCACTTAATTTAACTATGTATTAATCTCATACCTAATATTCCAAACCTATAACTAAAAATGCTATAGGATCACCATGTTTGTATTCAAACCCAACAATCACCCATCATCTCAAATTTATACCTAACATTCCAAACTTATACGAACTTAAATGTCAGAATATTTATATATTCTAAACTTTAATGACTTTAATTTGAGGATTTATGATGCAGCTTTAAAAGGATAAATTTGAATTAAACATTATATTACTACGTTTGATTTGAATATAAAATAAAATTAAAACAAAATCAAACCAATTTTTTAGAGTTTGGACTGAATCATTTTTTGTGATTTTAAAACTGACATTTTATCTTTTAAATCAAATTATAATTACACAAATCAACTACTTAAAGTTAATAAATTTATCACGTAATATGTTAAATAAAAATATTTAATTTGTTGTCATTCTTTTTCAAAATTTTACGTTTATGTATTAAAAAAATTAAATAATGTAAAATAAATAAATATTTTATTGCTAAAATCAGTACTGTATTACAATTGGTAAAGTAATTTATTATTGTTATCATCCAAGTTTACCTTGAGTAGGTACTACATGTTTTGTATGGAAAAAAGAGAGTTAGGGACACATATTTGTAATTCAATTTATTATGGATGAATTCTAGAATCCTAAATAATAAATTGAACAGTGCCATTTGATTAGGAAAAAAAAGTTAAACAAAATTAAAAAAAAAATGGCTTTTATCAATTTATTTTATTAGTTGGATTTTAATTACCTACATTAGTACGTCATCTCTCACTTTCCTTGAAACCAATGGTCACTTAATTTAAGTGTTGGTGAAGGTGAACCCCTCATTATCCATTTAAAATCAATAAATAATTAGTGGTTTGAATATATTTTTTATTTTGATACATATACATGATTTTTTTTCTCGGTATATAGAAGAACAACATAAAATTATTAATCTTTTAATAAAAACTTATAAAAGAAAAGAATAAAATGAAATAAGTAAATATTAAATTATATAAATTAAATTTATTTATGCATATTAATTATTTGTTTAAAACCTTCTATTTATTTCATAATTAATTTTAACTTTTTCATTTTTTGATTCTATTATTTTATTCCTTTTTTTCATTTGTCGTAAATATTTGTCAAAGTTAAATTATCTAAACATATTTTATTGTAAATTTTGCTTCTATTGTTTTTCTTTTTCATTTGCTAGCTTCACTCTTCTTCCGCATAGTTGGTTTTCCCCATATTTAGTTTTGTTCAAGAGAAGAGCCTCCCCTCTATCATTTTCTTAGGAATAATACAAATACATTTAAAGAATTTTTGCTATAATTAACTTTAAGAAAATAAATATAAGTTTCTCTTTAAATTATCTATAAGTTAATTTATAAAAAATCTCATACAATTTTTAAAAAATTTAGTATAGTCTATATAAAAATTATTTTTAACTTATGGAAAAAAATATTTACATTTTTTTCATTTTATTGATTTTAAATATTATGTAGAAACTTATAAAAGAAAAACCATACGTTCATAAAGTGGAAAAGGCTGCTTTACGGAGAGGAATTATACACATTGTAGCCATACAATTCTGAGTACAGTTTCTTGATGCAGAATGGGAGGCCTATTTATTAGCTTATATGTCACTTTTTTGTATTTATTATTTTTTGGTCTACCTTTCCATATTTTGTAGGAATAAAAATTAAAGTTATTGCATCACTGATCTAAACACAACAATAAAAAAGGAAACAGAAAAAAAAAATCTGATACAAGTTAAAAAAAATTATAAAGATGCGAAACATCTTTATAATTGGATTCGTGTATGAAACTAGTGACCAGCATGAAAGGTGATTGCAAATCCACGGCAACAACCACTTTACAAGATTTTGTTATTAAGATGATGGAGTTCATATGTATTAATGGAAACATGATTTAAAAATTGCAATTATTATAATACTTAAACAAACTATAAAAGTTAACTAAAGGTAATAAAGCACAAACTTAATTAATCAATTTTTATTTGGATTTTTGTGTTCATCATGTACACTTGCAGTATTAATTTATGGTATAAGATACGGAATAAGAGAGCCTTAAACACAGTGATCTCTGAAGACACATGGCTAAGTACATCTTAATCAAACCTGAACATGAGCTTTAACTATTATAGTGTTAATTAATCATATAAAAATTCTAAATCATACATTGTTGGATTCCCAAATCTATTCCAACCTCATTGCCAATCTTCAAAACCTCTAAACCACCACTTGTCAATTTCGAATTTCGCTCTACTTAGAACAAAACCTGGGATTCAATTTTATAATACACAAAAAATAAATCAATTGAACTTCAATGCTTCTGTCTACGTGGAAAGAATATCTACAATATCTGGAAATTTCTTTGATTTTAAATATTTTATTTGGATAAAATAATTTAAATTTATTAAAATTTATTTTTCTTCTTTTATATAATAGTTCAATTATCAATTAATATAAAAATATTATATACAAAAATTACTACTTCAATCTTACAAAATATATAATTAGAAAATAATTATTATATACTTCAATTGGACACGCCCCGAAAAATAATTTTTTTTATGACAATGGTGTCTTTAATTATTTAATGACCGCTATTTTTTAATTGGAATGTTATCTTCAAAGTTATATACATCGATCAAGCTATTGCATAGAAATGACAATATAATAAAGATGAAATATAAGAGTTGGACTTTAGATTTTGAATTTGAATAAGATGCAAAACCTTTTAACGTAATCTAATCATGATCCAGCGTTGGTTAAGTCTAAACAAAAATAAATAAAATGATTGGAAATCGGAGTTTTTCAACAGTTCGGGTTTCATTTTAAAGATCCAAATTGAATTCGAGTTTATTTCATCACACAACCTATAGCATCCAACTTTTATTTCGACGGTGTCTATTGGATAGGAAAACCCACTGCTACTTATAGCATATAATTTTTCAATTAATGTGAATTTGAATTATTTAAAACGCAAGAGTGTTTTAAAAAATAAAATATAATAATAACTATTAATTAATAAATTAATTGTTAAAATTATAGTTAATTTTAATTTTTATAATTGTATTTAAATGGATCATAAATCTTAATCATTAGTTTTTAATTAATAATTATGAATATACTTATTTATAAATTTTTTGTTTTGTTTTATTCAATAAAAAAAGGAGCAGCTCAGGGTCGAAGCCCATAAGTTATAGTTTCTTTCTAGTGATATGTCGTTAGGCTTTTGTTTCCTGCAGCCCATAATTACTAGACTAAAATACCCTCCTTTGTGCACCGTGCCTATACCTCTGTTTTCCATCGCGTTGCACACTTTGAAAGAAAGAGAGAGAATTGTTATGAAAAGCTCGTCCAGAAACTATCAGCTATCATTTATGTTCCACAACGTTTGTTTACGAAATTTTGTTATAGAAAAATCTTTTTGGAATACATTTCATGTGATGTAGAAAACTTATTCCAAAAGATATCATTTATAGTATGCAAAATTTGTTCGGAAAGTTCTGTTAAAAAATCTTGTTTCATAACTCTCTTTATTCAAAATCGGTCACATATTATACTATGTAACTGTTTATTCTTAATTTTAAAAAACAATTTAAAGTTTGATCAGTAATAATAATTTGTTAAGATTATTATAATTAATACAATAAATTAAATATTTTAGATAATTAATATTTAACATATTTAACTATTTAAAAGAAATTTGTTAAAGAGTTAAAATATTAGAATGTTGTTTTTTAATTGAATTTTTAGTTGCTTTTTTAAGGAAAATAAAGTGAAGAGACCTTAGACTAAAACAAAATATATTTCCAGTGTTTTGAAAATCTTATCTTCGATATGTTATTCTACAAATTCTATTCCATAGATTGTGTTATGAAAATCATGCTCTATAAATTTTGAAAAGTTCATTCTAGAAGATTTCAAAGTAATCTAGAAGTCACTTTTATGGATAGTTATTTTAAAAAATATGGGCTGCATTTAGAAATTGTGGTGTGCATGAAGAAACTCACAATAAAAGAATTGGGCCAGGGGTGTTTTCTTTTTTGATCCATAATATTTTTAATAAATAAGTATATTTAAATTGGTTTATATGAATGTCCTGTCCAATTCGACCATTGCATTCTCCACCATCATCATATTTTGAAGTTACATCTTCATAAAACTTGAAATTCAAATTTTAGTCTTTCAAAATTTGTATTCTGGATATAATGTTATATTTCAAATTGCATATTCTAAAATATAAATTTTATGAATTTTTAACAAATTTATTTTTAAAAAATAAATATATTATAGGTTGTGCATTGTATAATGTATTTTTGGATTAAGAAAATTATTTTGAAATCTACAATTTAAAATATTTTTTAAAGTACATTCTAAAATGCATATACCATAATATATGTATAAATACATTTTAACTTCTACATTCCAGAATAATTCAAAATAGAAATACATATATCAAAATATATAATTTAAAATAAAAATATATATTCTATATTGTTTATTTTAGAATATATATTATAAATTGTACATTCTAAAATGAAAGATTTAACTTTTAATACAATTGGAAGATGGCATTTGATAATTTATTTTCGGAGGAGTAAAACTGGAGTTTTAAATTCAGCTTGAGAATATGGAGATGCAGAATTTAACTGCAGTCTAATTCGCTTATGAAACTATTAGCCCAAAAAGAATAATGATGGTGGTTTGTAGAATTTATTTTTTATGAAAATAAGACAATTATTTTTTACACATCTCACTTATATATATATATATATATATATATATATATATATATATATATATATATATATATATATATATATTACAATATTTAAGATTTTCAACTTGAATATAATACTAGTAAGAAAAAGTCTTGTTATATAGTGTAAAATAATTCATCATCAAAAGAAAAATATAAAAACATATGTCATAAATAACATATATTATATCGATTATTATGATAATTATATATAACACCTGTTATAATAATAATTGATATAATATACACATTCTACAAATAAATAAATATAATATGTGGGAGACATATTACAATTATAATTAATACATAAGGAGTAATGGATGTAAAATATATAATATTTTATGTATGATATTGTTGTTGAAAACTTTTACTTTGTTAATAATATCAATGTCTCTCTAGCAAATAATATATAACTCTGTAAAAAAAATTATATTTACAATAATATTATCACCTTAGTTCGAGAAATCATATACCAAGAACGAATTCTATAAGAAAGTCAATATATACACAGACAAAGAATATCAAAACAATCAATTACACTTACCAGAAAAAAAAAAAAATCATATTCATATTCAAGTATAAACACAACGCCTTTTCAAAATATACTTCGTAGAAATGTTAAAATTTAACTCATTCCGTAAAGTACTTTTTGTAATCTAACTGTTAAAAAATGTCTTAACTGGCTTTCACGGGAAACCTGTACTTCAGAATCCATAATTGCGTGTTGTATTTCGTTGATTATTTCAGTCGAAAAATTTATCTATCAATATGATTGGATGTTTCCATAAACAGAAATCATATTTTAACATCTTCATTCATTTTATCCATTTAACACTTCCTTTAGTAGTGTCAAATGAAGGTGTGCGATGAACAGTATAACCACTCTTCCATAAACTAATGTTTCAACTTAATCTCATAAATTTATTTATTTTCTTTTGAAAAAAAATGAGTAAGTGAATATATACACGTAAAGTAACTTGTAGGTAATTGTTATTTGTTCCCTCCCCTTGCCATAAAAATTGACCTCTAATTTCTTTTAAAAGGTGTACTCAATTTTTTTAACACATTATGAATAATACTTTTTCAAAAACAATATTTATAACATGTAAGATATTAAAAAGAAAAATTAACAAAATTGAGAGGCTAAAATAATGTACACATATATAAAAATATAGAATCTTGCTGCAGATAAAAACTTGATCACCCATTTATGAAAATAAAAACTAGATCTACCCAAAATAAAGTGGAATGTAACAAACATTTATGACCAACACAAGAAAATAAGAGGAAGAAGATGATGCTTGGTGTATTTTAGTCAATGATTCATATATATATATATAACACAATAAAATAGATACTTTTAACATTGCGTTAATCTCTTCATATATTTCGTTCTTTTTTTAAGTAAACCCGTAGATCATGCTAAAGATGTTGTTTACCTGAAACTTCCACAGAAGGAAGGGGGAAAACGAAAAGCTTTTGAAGAGGAAAACGTTGCTTACCCTTTTCATTGTTAGTGATTCACCAAAATGGTAAATATTCTACTTTTTTTAAGTATAATTATAAAAATGAATTTTGTTATTACTAAGGGTTGTATTAAAGTCACTCCTAAAAGTAAGACAATTTCTTTGTACGTTCTTAATATCATTCTACTTTAAACATGTAACACTCACTGTTTAATGAAATCCACATTTCATTCTTTTACTTTAACTTTCTTTTCATATGTTACACTCAAAATTCACTTATAGCTTTGATTTTATTCTTCTCAACAATTATGAATAAAATTTACCTAACGTATTTCCAATTTCCATTCCTTGCATTTGGTTCACCATATTTTAGATATTTATATGTTTTAAGTTTGAATTGATCTTACTTTAAATTATTTATTTTTAAATAATTTTTAGAAAAAATTAAATTTACTTAATTTCAATTTTTCTATTATATAAAGAATTTTAATTACTATCAAGTGCAAAAAATTTAAATATTAAATAATTGTTAATAATTTTAAAATAATATTGGTGATATTTTCTTATTTTTATTGATATTAATTTTAGATTAAAGTTAGTCAATATTATTTAATACGAATAAAACTTTTTTTCTCGATTGTTTTTAGTTATTTCAACATATCAATATGAGTTATTTTTATGACATGTTTTATGTGTGATTTTTTACTGACTTTTCAGTCAATATCAACTTAAAGAATCCTTTAACAGATAAATTAGTCAAACACAATCCAAACTAATGTTGGATTTTAACAATAGAAAAAAATTCCTAACAAATTATTACCAAAGAACAATTTGTGTGAATAAAAGGTAATTATTGATTATATCAATAAAAATGTATGATAAAGGTTAATTGAAAATAATCTAATTCACATATAAAAACATAATCTTTTTAAATTGAGAAAATCTTAATAAATATTAATAGCAAAATGATCTAAACAACAACAACACAAATAATTCTAACAATTAAAAAAAATCCCTAATATCAGAAAAAACAAAATCAAAATTTCTAACAGACATCAATTAAAAAAATAATCATTACAACAATATTTCTATCTTATTCAAGTCCATAACATTATAAATAAAATTAAACTAATTAAAAAAATACCAAAAGAATATATATAAATTTGAGAACACACGGAGAATTTAAAATTATTATCTTTAGGTAAATTTTAAAATTATCTAATTTTAAATAATTCAATTATTCTCATAAAATTAAAAAAAAAATCATTTTTTTCTGAAATTTCCATAAAACATTTCATTTTCTACATAAAAAGTGTATTATTCTCTTAAAATTTCCTATCTAAACTTATTATTATTATCATTGAACTCCCTGTTAATTCTTATTTATAAAAGTTTGAGTTTATTTTGATAGAGTGACCAGCTTATAAAGATCTATTTCATCAAGTATTCTTAAAGTCTTTTAATTTACAGTAACTTACAGAATATTATAATATTCTTTTCTACATTAACCGATAGAAAAGAAAAAAAAAGTCTCCAATAATTAAAAATAAAACTAAATAATAAATTATATATATTATGTATAATTTTTTATAAGTTAATGTGGGGAAACTCGTTCATATAATTGTTTAATTTTTGTATACACACATAAATAAATTTTAATTTATTAAAAATATTAATTCTTTATTAAAAAAATTTGTCCAATCAGTTTTGACATGTGAAGCTTGAAGAAGAAGAATTGATCGTAAAAGAAGATTTAGTATTTGTGTGTCCGAAAAATATATGAAAGAATTGAAAGAAGAGAAGATGAATAATAGAAGAGATGTGAAAGAATTAGGAGAAGGGAGAGTGTGTTATCTTTATCTACCAGAGCTTTCCCTTTCTCTAGTGGCTCTCTGCTGTACCCACTGCTTCTCTCACTCCCAACATAAAATATCCACGTCTTTACCAATTCGCAAATCGCCAAATGCTAAAATCATTTTCCTCACTAACAAAGTTTTTCCTACATTAAATGTTGTTACTTTCTTATGTATGGTCTCTGCGTCCATCGATTCATCTTCATGTGGCACCAAGGGACAACGGTTGTTTGTAGTTTCTTCTTCGTTGGGAATGTGGACTCGCACATTCCAAGTTCTGCAATAAATGATTTCGTGATTGAATTGAAGAAAAAAGAGACCAAAAAATGACACCCAATAATAAAACATGGGGACAGATTTGAATCTTTATTGCCATGCTATATTATTCGGACTCGGGTGTGGCCCATTACCATGATGTTTTGAGAAACTGTTTCTTTGAATTTCACGTGCACTAATTGAGAAACTTTTTATACGTAGTAGTAGAGTATGATCTATGCGCTGAAACCCTTCATTAGTATAATTTCCATGTCAGTCATAAATGCAGAGTTGAAAAGTCTTGTTAATCGAGAGATGAAACACTAACTTGTAACTACCAATTACCAGAAAAAAATAATGATGGTTGAGGGTACGTTGTTTTGGTAGGAAGAAGCAGAGTAGATGGCCCAGTGTCAATTTGTGAGAAGAAGAATGGGAAAATGAAAAGTTAATTAAGGAAGAAAGAAAGCACGCATTAATGAATGAATGTGTGATGAAAGTGGGTGAGGGGTGTCTATCAATTTTAATATAGGAGTTGGGTAGATTTGATATGAGTCACCCCACCATGATCAATGGTGTGGATCTGCTGTCACAAGTACCTGCACCTCTTGTTTACCACTGTGAGAATGGGGCCGAATGTGAATTAATAAAGCCTGAATATCACAAACTTTGTTGCAAATGCTCAGAGCAACTCATCACTCATAAACAACGTGCTCTATTAATCACATGTTAACGTTGCAAAGATACGTGGACAATATTTACATGTTTCTACATTTTTTTGAAGATTTAATTTTACCATTTACATTTCTCTAGTTTTTAAGACTCAATTCTTATCTGTTTATTTTTAATTAGATAGTATTAGTGGACCATGCTGGAGTAACGATCACTTCCGATTGATGGAAACTTTTTTGTATTATGTTCCTTTTGGATCTACAAAACCTTTATCTTGACTTGCTAGCTTGTGAATGTTTTTGAGGTTACACATCTTTACTTAATGAGATGATAAAGTGATATTTGATTTAGATTAATTTTTGGTTTAGTTTTTTTTGGGTGATTTATATGTTTTCTTAGGTTATTGAACTTTTTAGGAGTTTTAGCTTCCTACCTATTCTTGGAATTTCTCCACCTTGGAATTTCTCAAGCAAGGGGAGTGAATTTAGTAATTACTTTTGTTTTTTAATTTGTTTTCAATTGAGTTTTGAGTATAATGAATGTAATACAATGACGTTGAAATACTTTTTATGGAAATTTCACGAAGTTTTGGTGAAAGTGAAAATACCTATGTAGAGTTGATCTAGATTTGAAATAAAAGATTTATATAGACATTGTTGTGTGTTTGATAGGTATTTATGGTTACTCCGAACTCTCGAATTGAAGAGTTAAAATATTATGTCTTGTTTTAACTTATTTTTTAGTTTTGGATAGCCATATTTAGTTTGATTATATATATATATAGTAATGTAGCAAAATCTAATTAAAATAAACTATATAAATTAATTAAATGTGCTTATCTTAATCTTTTTATGTTTTAAATTATTACATAATACTCAATTTTCTTAATTTAAGTATACATCTAATAATTACAAATATTTGTTCTCAAATTTGTTACAGTAAATTTTTAGTTTCATGAGAATATGAAGTTAGGAATACTTATTTTCCATGTTTGGCTTGTTTTTAGAAAATTAATATTCTCATATTTAGAATATTTTTTTACCTATATTCACCACAAAAATTGTTTCCAATAGAAAAGAAAAGGTGAAATTAATTATTTTGAAGATAAAAAGCCTTGTTTCAATAACACATTGTCGAATTAAAGAATGTTATATAAATAATTAAATTTTCAGAAAAACATATTATTTTTTTATTTCCATTAATTTATTGTATATGAAAATTAAATAATAAAAATCACACATAATAAAAGTCATAAAAAGGAAACTTTATGTAACATTAATTTAAATTGATAAATACAACATTAATGTCTAAAAATAAATAAAGTTACATTTGATTAATATTTAGATGAACTAGTTTAAATAAAATGATTTATTTAAATATAAAAAATACAACTATTAGAAAATTAAATAAACATATTAAATTTTAATAAAAAATTAGTTATTTATACAAAATTTAAAAATATAATTATATAATAACAACTACTAACTACCAACTAGTTTATGTGTTAGTTTTCTTCCATACACTTTGATTATTACATGTACGTGTAACTACCTTACGTACTGAAGTTCTTTTTTCTACTTTTTATCTAAAATTTCACATTAAATTTCAAGAGAACACAATTAGTTTCTTACCACAATGATTTGAGTTAAATAAAATGGATATGGTTGATTTTTTTCTTCAAAATATTATTACAATTGTTTAATCAAGGTCCAAATTCAAAATTACTGATCAAGTTGAAAACAACTTTACATCCCCTAATCTACGTATTTAATGGTAGCGTTAACTATATTATCACCTTATATTCGTGTATAATCAATACAAGTTAATTGCTCAGTGAAAAGTGAAAAAAAAATGAATTACAGTTTGATTTTTGTCTCAAAAAGATACGTCAATAATTAAAATTTAACTGTAGTTAAATAGCTATCATTTTGTAAAAGATATTTAAGAGAGAAAATAATGATACAGTTCATAGATATTTTTATTATCGTGAAAATATCATATTTCGAAATCTGAGTCTCCTAACTGACCGTTCTAACTTTTCCAAATTATAAAAAAGAAAAATTATTGAGAAGTAGTTTGGATTTACTTTTCATTTAGTCTGGTAAAATCTATGTAAGTTGGACTTCTATTACATATGCCAACACATGGGAAGAAGAGTTAAAGTAATAAAATGTATATCGGGTTTAAAAAAAATTATTTTATTTATATTAAAATAATAAAATTATTTAAGGGTAATTGAAATAAAAACTTTAAACATGAATTTTAAAATAATGTATTTAATAAAACTATTTTTTTAAACACATTTTTAAATATTTATATATTTGAAATGTTTTATTAAAATAAAATGTAAACAAATATATGTAAATCTCCCTTGAATATTTATATTTAATCAAATGGTTTTTAAAAATAATAATATTCAAAATTCACAGTTGTTGGATATGAAAAATTTCCCATATTAAGTATATCCTGAAATCTTATTACAATAATGTTGATTAATTTGGTCAACTTGAAATAATGAGATTTTTTTCGCTTTAATTTTTAATTATTTATCAATATTTTTATTATTTTTTAATCAATTTCTATTTTATTTTACGCTCCATCTATTTTCATCCAACTTATTTAAATTCACTTTTTTTTCAATCATTCAAAATTATTTTTGAAATTGTTTTATGTACAATGATGGAGAAAAAAATGAGAATCCCATTAAGAAGTAATATATTTTAGTCACTAAAGTTTTTGATTGTTAATTCAAATAAAAATGGTCTCATTTCAATTATAGTGTATTTATCATTTTTTTTTTCATAATAATATTATGGTACCATATATTAACTAATTTTTGTTCCAACTAACACTCCAATACCAAATATTATTAATTTATTGTGTTTAATAGATACATTCATATTCAAATATTAGTTTCAAACAACATTAAACCCTAAACCTAATGATGAAGAAAAAAAAAAGAATTCCATTAAGAAGTAATATTTTTTAGTTGTTGATGTTTTTATCACTCTTAGTTAGTTTAAATAGAAATTACACCCTTCAGATCATTCTATACTTATCATTTCAAATAGTAATTACAAAGAACATTTAATTTTTATTAGGATCACTTTCTTGATAAAATTGTTTAAGATCACTTTTATTATAAAATTAATTATTTACTAAAATGATGAATTCATGTCATTCTGACCCATGAGGATAAGATCAATTTTTTCATCTCCAACCATATTCTTGAACCCAAAATACATCCTCTACTCCAAATGAAACAAGAAATAATACAACTACTTCCACATTATCCCAAATAAACTCTACTAGATTCTAAACTTCACTTTTTAAACTATGTATCATGCATCTATAAAGGCCAAGCTTTAATTTGACTAACTATGCAAATACAATGCATAATGTACCATTATCAGACAAATAATGCTTGATTCAATTATATGTCTCTCACCATAGTTATCCATCAAAATGTAGATATTTATGGGATGATGAAAAAAGGAAGCCTAGGTGCGTATATTTAATTAGGTTTTAAAATATAGACAAGGTGTACTTTTTTTTAGTTTACAATATGAGATGAAAAGGAAATTATGCATTAATTGATTATTATTTTTTTCAATCTATTGACACATTAATTACTATCTCGATATCCTGCAAAATATTACTTTTTTTTATGTCTTTCTCACAGTCAGTTTTTAAGAACTTTTTTTATATGTTGTTTTCAAATTCTAAAATTCATATTTTTGTTTCAAATAAAGGAATAGAAAAATTAGTTACAATAATAAAAAATATAATAATTCATATAATAATTAATAAATAATTCCCTTAAAATTATATTAAATAGATTTCTTTATTATTATAAATATAGATAGAGAGTAGATATTGAATGAAATAAGTCTGTTTAAAAAATTAAACTATTTATTGTTATGATTAACATAGCGTAAAGTGTGATTTGTGTAAAACAGATGAAATATACAGCTTTTAGTATAAATGGTTGAAGTAGCTGAAAAAAATGATGAAATTGAATAATTGTATGGAGCACGTAGTTAATGTTAATTAGATGCCATACCTAAATTAATAAATCATTGTCCCTTCCTCAAAAGAAGGTTACTCAGTACAACAAAAAATGGTGTCGTGTTCTTATCACAAAAATGGGATGAAACAGTAACACGAGTAATCATAACAAGACGACGTTCAATCCACCTGTCGTCAACCTCCAGATGCTAAAGAAACAACATCCAAAGGAACACACTTTCTCTTTTCTTCCTTTTTTTTTATTTTTTATTTTATTTTCTCCATATCACATTACCATCACTAACTTAACACATACCTCTTCCCACCAGTTTCTACGTCAAAGAAGCCAATCAATCACTCTTATCATTACCCTTTTTCTTTCCCTCTCACTTTTCTTGTCCTTATCATTCTGCTTCACTTTCAATTTTAGCACACGTTAACCCTTATTTTTTACCACTTCGGTTTCCTCATATCCATGCATACAAAGTTGCAAAACCTCTTCTTATGACAACTTTTGGCCTGCTTATTAATCATCAATCTCATAAATTTTTAAATTTAATATCTTGGCAGTACTATTGGGATGAACATGGAGATGCATGTATGATGACTATATTCTATATTTTTCATACACACTATATATATAACAATTCATGCATGTGCATGACTTGCTTCATAAATCTTCTAACTTCTGAATACTCAACAATTGTTTATTCATTTCGTTTAATTAATTTTTTGGCCACGTATAGAAAAAACCTTTGATTTGTTTATATACGGAGTAATTAAACTTCACTCGTGCATGTAATAGTGTTGTTAGTTCTTTTCTGTGCCACGTTCTGGATAAGCTCAAGTGTGTCATTCATTCACCAACCCAGAGGAAGAGACTTAATCAATTAGCTAGAGAAATTAATTAATCAACCTTTTTCTTAAGAAAGGTTTAGCTAACACAATTGGATTTGAAAGCAATCATCAATTTCAAGAACACATATAACTTTGCAAAAGTGAGTCATGATCGTGGTTGAATGAAATTATAGCAATGTAGCGTGCCTTGCTTCCATCCATGACAGCTCAAACTTGTTTCTTCTGCAAACCCTTTTTCCCACCACCACCAATTTTACATGTTACTCTCGCAGAAATCACAAGCTCCTATTGTCCTTTTCCCCTCTATTTTTCTACTTTTCTTTTCTGCTTCAAAATTAATTGATTTTCTTTCTTCTCAGGGAGATGCACAGTCAGAGAGTACACAGAATATAACAGCAGCGTGGACAAAGTGAAGTAGGATCACATGAGGACTATCTCATATATTTATTAACAAATATATGTGTGTGGACAATGCAATCTTTTGTCTACATTTATGTTTCAACATGGTAAACTTTAAAATAATTATTTTATCGGTTAACTCATTACGTTCAAAGTGTTTTTCATAAAAGTTAATTTTACAAAATTTCATAATTAAAAAATCACTTGATAGTTTATTATTCAATTTTACTTTGACATGTGATATGATTTTTCAAAATATAAGTAAAAAATTACAAATAGACAAACAATATAAGTAAATTTAATTGGTTTTACCTCATTTATATTTGGATTCACAGGGATTTAAATTATAATATGAAATATGAAAATTGATGAACTGAGTTTGAATGTTGATTTGACTTGCAGTAAAATGTTAAATTTGACATAGTTAGCAGGTACAAAATAGCATGAAAGAAATGAGACATGTTGATTTGGTTTGGTAATTGAAAATTGAAAAATGAAATTATGGTTGGTTAAAAGTAAGGTTTGAATTGAATGTATTCATAGGAGAAAGCAAACATACATTTATTATATTGGGAGTGTATTAATAGTAGTGACCCTTGTGTTTCTCTCCATTACTTGTCTCACTTGTTTGATAGCCCTGATTTTGGCTAAATTGCTATCAGTTTGTCTTTGAAATGAGTTCCACCACTTTTGATAATTGAACTTGAAGGAGAAGACTTCACATCAGATGATGATGCCTCAAGTCTTGTCCAATTTCTTGTTTGCTTCCTCTACATTTTCTTCATCATGCTTTCCTTTTCCTTGGTACAGGACAGCCAAGAGTGGTAGTAGTAGTAGTCTTTTTTATTTTTTTCAAACTGTCCTTGCTTCTTTTTTGGTATTTTTATTTTTTCCACTCATCAAAAATTAAAGGGGCTTTTCTTGGAAGTTGAAACAGAGGGACTATTTTGTTTTCTTTCTTCTGACTCTGTTCTATTCTATGCAATGCATGAATTCACTAGATACTAAATGAATAAATGTAGTAAATTAGAGAGTGGTGCCAGTGACAAAGATGAGGGCTTTCACATTTAGTATATATTTTTTTTCTTGGGAATCAATTGAAGTGGCTTTGTTGGCAGTGTCCTAGCAGCAGTCTTGGTGAACTTAAAAAGGATTATTAGGCTGCTTCACTTTGAAGGGTCAATACATCTGAATTCTGATGCATATATTTGTGTGCACAATCAGAATTTTACTTTTATTTAGATGGGGGTTTGGAACATGCATGCAAAAGCCAAACAAGCATGAACCTTCTAGCCAGTCACTATCTATGTGCAAGTACATGATATCTATACCTATATTTACTATTTAATTGTTTGCAAGAGAGTAGATAAATAATTTAATCTTTATGCTACTTTGCACTTATACAACATATTTCCTCTTAGACCAAAGTTTGGTTTGTCTCATAATTCTTCAAATAGTTCAAATTATACAAATATGATCTGTACTGGAGTGTTATTTCTTTAGAAGAAACATTTGGGAAGAAGATAAAGTGAATATTGGTATTAATCAAGAAGAGTTATTTTGGGCCTTTTTAAGTTTGTAAGTTGCTTCTTATTGGGCTTTGCTGCTATTTTCATTTTTGGTTTCCTGTGTATTAAAAGACAAAACACATGAAACCTATACTCTTGAAATTTCATTGATAAAATAAATCTTTCAATTCAGTCTTTCCTGTGTATTTTTCCGAAGAATTTTATCATCAATTAATTATTAAAAAAACAATAAAATACCATCTTATCAGTGATAAAAAATAAAGGGTCATACAAAATAATACAGTTATTTTATATTTTTTAAATGGTAATTAATAAATAACTAACCTAGTAAAATGCTTAACAAATTTATATGAATAGTGTGAGAGTTGCTAAAAACATTGCTGAACTCTTTTACCAGAAGAAAAAACTGTTTTTGTTTTTGCCTACTAGAAGAAAAACATGTTAAAGCTCTCATCCACTTTTTCCTATTCCTTTTTGGTTAATTTTCACCCTCATTTATTTCAATTCATGTATTATGAAAATGCCATGATATGGTACAATTATTTGCCAGTACAACTAGTATTCAATAATTATGAATTATTAAGTTGTTCGATATTTCTCATTAAATTCATATATAGCCAACCTATCCTACTAACAATTATTAGAATAATTTTAAATTTTTTTTATAACATTTACTTTAATATATTTCTACTTATTAAATACATAATTTTAAATATATACTAATTTTAATTTAAATCTTTCCATTGAATATTAAAAAATAATTACAAGTATATTGTAGTAATATAAATTTAAATTATCATTTAAATCAACGTAAATAATGTTGTAAATTACGGATAAAATCTTTTACTAGTCCTTTGCCTGCATTTACACGTTATTTCAAAATATTTACCACTTTAAAAAATTAAAAAAAGTATTAATTATTTTTTCATTAATATTCTTATTTTATATATATATATATATAGACTTAAATGGATTTATAAGTATATAATAACTTAAAATTCTTTTAATAAAGATAATTTTTCTAAAAAAATATTTGACTATATAATACTTTTGTAGTTAATAATCCTCTTAAGCAGTGTAAAAACCACTAAAAATAAAATAAATGGAGTAAATAAAAATGTATGAAGTATTTTTTTTATGTCTTTAAGATATTGCATGCATTTACATCTTTATTTTTTACCCAACTTCTTAATTAATAGTATTCTATAAATAAATAATATTGCTAAATTTATATATATTATTTTTATTGGCTTAAGAATAATTCTAAATCCTCTTCAAAATTTTCCCTTTGATTTTCCTATTTTATCAATCAACAATGTATTAAATGTTTTTTTTTTTTGAAGAGATTAAACTTGTTTATTTTTCATTTTAGTTTTTTTATAAAGTATACGAATATTTTGATCAATAAATGCATCATTAATGCAAGTGCGAAAAATGGTCAAAGAATTTAATCCAATATATTAAGCAGTTTTTATAATAAACAATTTTATTGAAAATGTTATTTATTTTATTTAAAAATAAAGTATTTGTATACAAAGAATTTGAGAAATTACAATGAGATAAAATTATTTTCAGGTCCCAATAACTAGTATTTACCCAATTATTTGTGTATTTAACTAATAGCGCTTTGATTTTTGTGATTTGTTTTTTTACTTTTCAATTAAATTCTAAGCATTTTTCTTTAAGATTAATTTTAATAACTATTTATAAAAAACCATATGATCAACTAATAACAATTATTGTAAAAATATAACTTTTAAAGTAATCAATATAAAATTTATTAGATTTTCAATTACATAACAATTGGTGATTATTTTACTATAATAAATAATAATAAATCCTTACATTATTCTTGTTTTCAAATTAATTTTTTTTAGAATTTAATTTAAACATAAATGATCATATCCAGTATAATTATTAACTCTTACATCTTCAGTATTTTCCAATTGATTAACATTGTTAAAACAAATGTACAATAATGTATTCGAATTAAAGTTTTGAAAAAAAATTAAAAGAAAAATATCAAAATTATACTACATATGTTTTGAACCTCAAATCAGGTCTAATTTACTTTTTTTTTTTCTTTTTACTTTTGTGTATTCTCTTTTGAAAAAAAATAATATATATTGTTAAAGTATACTTAGTCACTAATTATAAACCCTTTAATAAGAATAAAATAATAAGTTTTTTTATCTTGTTAAAAAATCCAATTCTTTTGTAAAAGATTAATACTTTATACTGAATGCAACCATAGTAAATCGAATAGAGGACAAATAATGGTTATGGAACACCCATTTATGATTTGAATGAAACTTATGCCAAGTATCTTCAATGAAGAAAAGTTTCATAAGTCATTTTCCAAGACTTTTATATATATTTTTTCTTAATTAAATTTCATTAGAAAAACAAATGAAATAAATGAATTCTGAAATAGAGAGGACAAAAAAAAGAAGAAAACACACTCAAAATTCATTACAAACAAATGAATGTTTTTATTGAAATAATATGTAATGGATGATGAAAATATAATTGATTTTGTTTTCTATAATGTTATAGACTTTTTTATAATTAATAGATAGTTGGGAAAAGTTTACAAATTTTAAAGATGTCTAAAATTAATAAGATAGTTAGAAGAAAAGTCTATAATTAATAAGATAGTTTAACACCACTATTTATATTTTACTTCTATTTTGACACTATAAAATATTATTATTTTATTGATATATAATATTTTAATAACATAATACAGTAATAGATAAATGTTATTAGGAACATAAATGTTATTAGAAACAACAGTATCAAACTATTATTTTTCTTAATTAATATATAAATTTTGAGAATTTTAGAGTCTAAAATATTTTTATGATTATTATAAATAAAGCTAGTAATTGATTATTTATAATCAAGCCAATCTAAGAACATCCGTCATCTCAAGTTATTTTTTCTTTCTTTTATATTAATTTTTTTATTTTTGAAATTATTCTTTTTTTTATGAGTTTTTTTTCTTATTTCTGAGTCATTTTTATTTATCTTTGAGGTTATTTTTTTAAGATCATTCTTTTTCGATTGTATTCTTTCATAAGTTCATTTTCCTTTCTCTTGAGTCAGAGGTTATTATTTTTATTTTTATTATATTCTTCTACCCCTTTTTATTTTGAGGTTATTATTTTTTCTTTAGTTGTATTTTTTCATCATTTTTCACCCCTTTGTTTGATCTTCGACTAATAGGTTTTCTAATTCTTTTTCTGATGTTTCTTTTGTATTTTACAATGCACACCATTGGTGACTTGAGAATATTTAAAGTCAGTTTCAAAGACAATTTCACCACCACACAATGAAATCAGTTTCTATAATTCTACCATCTTTTCCGCACCCTGTAACACGGTTCAGCCAACCCAAATGCCTCAAAATCTACCTCCATACTCTCATGCCTTGCAAGTTAAATAAGAGAAAAATTAGAAAAAGAGAAAGGGTAAACTGCATGTGCACGCATGCACATTACATTACCCGTCAAATTGACAACTGAAAAACCATTTTCACCTGAGCCATACCCTCATGCAATTAATGAGAAAAAGAAAAATCAAACATTAAATTAACACTCAACACAAACTTTATTAATCCCATTCAAACCAAACATCACTAACCAACAAACCTTCTCAAAACTGTCACATTAATTTAGATAATTGACATTGTAAAATTGAACACTTATATGATAAAAAGAATATATATTAATTAATATTATATATCAAAGCCATTGAAATTCCAGAAGAGAAAGAGATATCCAAAAAGGTAAAAATAAAATGAGACTGCTAGTCACATGGCAGGAGGTAACTTTACTATTGGAAAAATAATGAAGTGAAATTTGAGCTTGCTCATGTGAGATTAAAAGAGAAACAAAAATGTAATTTTATTTTATTTATATTTTGTTTGATGAGAAAGTTTGTTTTAGTGCCTGTTTGGATGGCAGTGCTATGGACAAAGAAAGAGTGAGGGTAATTAAGTAAATTGAAAGGGTTGTTGTTAAGAGAGAAAGACTTCAACGGTTGAATTCTTGGGTGTGAGACAAACTGGGCACGCTCGGAAATGCGCATCGCATTCTGTACAGATACACAAGTGCCGACACGGCAAAACTACGATCGAGGCCACGCGCTTAGTGCACCCTCTGCATTTCGGACGCGCCACTGCTAACGCCACGCGCTCTGGGTCGATGTGAGCGGATTCCGCATCCTCAGCCTGCCCTTCCACGGCACACGACACGCCGGCGGCCGCTTCTTCGCCGCCGCCCTGACACATGGTCTGCTGTAGTTGGGCCTGGAGAGAAGCCGCGGTTGCTTCCTGGGCCCGGGCTTTGGCCTGCCACACCTGCGCCTCCACGCTCAGCTGGGCCGCCCGTGCTTCCAGCTCTGCGTTCTTGCGCGTGGCCTTCTCCACCTCCGCCTCCTTCTCTCTGAGCCGTCGCGCCACCGCCTCCTCCGCCGCGCTCAGCAGCGCGTTATAATGCTTCTGTCTCTTCTCCGCCAATGTCCGCCGCAGTTGTTCTCCCTGATATTCCCATAGAACAATCATCACCATTGTTTTCTCTCCTAAGAAATTAAATTTTCTAATGAAGGATTAAAAAACTAGGCTTCTGAATTAAAAGTGGAAAAGGAAGAACATTTAGTACCTGGGCTTGGAGGAATTGATCAATTTCATCGCGTTGTTGTTTGATTTGAGAAGCGAGGCCTTGGGACAATACAGATGAGAAAGCAGAAGAGTGAGAGCCGTGTAGTAATAGTTGTTGTTGAGATTGATTTTGATGAAGCTGTAGTCTTTGTTGTTGTTGTTGGTGGTGATGGTGGTGGTCATCGAAGGATAAGCGGAGACCAGTGGAGACGACATTCTGTTGATGATTATGTAACTGAGAGAGATGAATAAGTTGTGGAGGTTGAGATTGTAAAGAGAAATGATTAATAACATTAGAAGCTGTTGTGGTCATTGTGTTGTTTGCAACAGTGGTGTCTTCTCTGCCTCTCTTACGAGAATTGGTGTTGTTGTTGACGTTGTTACCTGTTATTTCGAAATGTTTAATGATATGCGGTTGTTAATTGTGGCTTAGAATAACCATAGAGAGACTTTACAGAACGTACTTCCATTGTCGTTGTTGTATAGCATATGGGGTTGGTTTAAAAGGCCTCCTTGTTGTTGTTGCTGCAATGAATACTCAAGGACTTCTTGGCCGTTGTTCCTGGTGGTAGAAAGAAGAGAAGAAAGATTATGAATTGAAGAGAGAAGAGAGAATAGGAGAAAAAGAAGAAAAAAGTGAAACCTGTTTAGGAAGAGAACATTGGATGGATATTGAGCTTGAACAGCCATGAAGAAATAGGTGTGTCCAATTTGATTTGATGTGTGGAAGGAGAAGAAGTAGATAAATGAATAGAAGAGATGAGATGAGATGAGAGAGTGGTAGAGAGGTGGGGAAAGAGATGCGATTGAAGGGAATCAGTCCAAGAGAGACACCTTATTCTGCTCGCTCCTTCTTTCTCTTTTCCTTTGCTTCTCTTCTTCGCTTAAGAACTAGTCTTTGTTGTCCTTCTTTACATCCATCATATTATTTAAATACTTTTCCCAACTAATATTTCTAATTACATTTTACTACTATTATTAACTACGTAAATCGCGTTCACCCTGCCCCATAATAATTAATTAACAATCATGGTAAAGCCGTAACAACACGAGATTTGCATTTCCATCTCATCTCCAAGGAGAGACGCAAAAGGAATGAGAGAAATAGATACAAACAAAAATAAAAATATTATTATGGAAATGTTATTAAATTATGATTTGAAGAAGAGAGAGAATATGCATGTAAATGAAGAGACGTTGGTAAATGGGTGATGTATTGTTGTTGTAGGTTGGCGTTGTTGAGGTACACCGGTTTCTGCCGCTACCGCTAACCCTGTTTGTATATACATGTCCCCTGCGTCTCTGCCTTCCTTTCTTTGCTTTTTCCGCAACCTCTTTTTCTTTCCTATTTTCCTACTTTTTTTTTTTACTCTAAATCCCATCAAAATTACCATTTTTCTTTTATATGGAAAACCTCTCTCACAACTTTACACACCATGCTGCACTTCCACATCCATTAATACCAAATCACCTCTTTTCATTTACCATACATATGATAATAAATACTCTTTCCATCTTCTTTTCTTTTGCATTCAACATTTTTCACCAGAATTAAGAAATTTATATAATGTTTATCACAAAACTTCTTAATACATTCTCTATTCCACCATTAATTAAATTATATCTCTTCTGGATATATTTTACAATTTTCTAAGTTTACATTAAAATCTTAAGAATGTAATAGGAAAATTCATAATATAAAATAACAATAAAATAAGACATATATATTTACCGAAATGTCAAACAAAATGAGATGAATTAAGTAATTCAAAGTATCCACGATCTGATTATCATAATTTGGTTTTCAAGTTTGACAACCGATCAAACAAATAAATTCCTTCAATGTAGCTGTCTAATTTTATAAAAATACAGTTTCTAAGTTTTTTTTTTACTTTTTATATAAAAAATTAAAAATACAGAAAAGAAACCTAATTATTTATTGTTATTTTAACTAATAAATGGAATGCTTTGAAATTTGCTCACTAGATTGTTTCATCTAATCAACAGAATACGGGTTTGATTTTTAATTATAATTAACAGCTTCATTCTTTTTCTTCCCACGTTTTTAAATTAAACTTTTTACTGTGTATTTATACATTCACAAGATAATTCAATAAAATGATGCATTAAAAGCATTGAATTTTTCTTTCTTTCTATGAATAGTACTCTTAAATTGATAGGAGATTTTCAAACCTAGTCGAGATATTGAATTTACATATTACTGTAGATGTATTATGCACCATCAATTTTTTTCCTTCTTCTAAATAAGATTTATTATGTATTTAGAAATATACAAAATTTTTTATTAATTTTCCATTTATTAATGAGAACGCTAAATAAATTTCTATTTCTGTATTATAAATAAATATCGTAGATATATTTTTATCTGAATAATTTTATTAAGTATACCACAATTACTTTGTTTTAATTTGGTTGTCACTTTATATACTTTTCTTTTTATTCACTTAAATGCACATTTTAATGAATTAATTGAGAGTTTTGATAAAAAAAAAGTTCTCAACAATCTAGTACTGTAAGAAACACGTCATGTGTTAATTATGATTAATCTGTAACTGACTCTAATTTTAACTCAATTTGAAAACTTTGTGTCTCTGGAGTCCGAAGTTGATAATTTTGGCATTTTTCTTAGTGCTAATTAAATCTTAAAAGCAAAATTAATGGTAGAGGAAAGTTTAACTTTTACTGGGTCCTGAATGTTGAAGCTGTTAACAGCTGTGTTTGCTCATAATACTTGACGTAGAAAACTACGAGTAGATTAAGGTATTCCGGATCTAGATGCATGCAGTTTGGAAGCGCTATGTTGAGTTATCTTCTTTGCTAATTTCCTTTTTGATGGAAATGGATTTGCTAATTAGAAGGATTTAAGACTATTTCAATGAACCAAAACTATCTTACCAAAGTTTGATCCCACATCACTAGTGCACAATTAAGAGAAACTTTCAAACATTAGTTACAACAAATGCACTATTTTTGTTTAAGCCAATCAAACCAACTTTTTATAAATCTGTTTATAATTTTGTTCTTAGTTGCTAATATATTCTATCTTAACTAAACCAAGATTTTTTCCCTCATCACCCTAATTTTTTTCCTTCATTAAATATTTAGGTCTGCATTTTGCCTTCACGACACGGTTATATTCTTGACTATTATCTTTTTGTAAAATTTAAATTAGGGCGAACAAACAAGAAAAAATTATGATATTTATACTGATCCACCAAAGTAGTTTGATATTCATAAGATGCACGATTTTCCCTCGTAAAAAGTAAAGAAACATTAAAAAGTCAATGCAAATTTTGCTCAAAGAACACATCACTCTAGATTAACTACGTATTAAATAAATACATCAAACAAATTGGTGAAAAAAATATGCATGTAATATTATTTAACATATTTTATTTTAGATTTCATACATTATGATTTCTCAAAAAGTTTTTCAAAATTTCAAGTCGTTTAATATGCGGAGTAAGATTTAATGATTTCGTTCGTGACATCTCATTTTGAATGTTTACTAAATATGCATGATTTAGAAAAAACAAAAACTGCTTAAGAGGTCTTGTGAAAATAAAAAAATGGTTTCATTCTTATTATTAAAGAGGGAATTTCTTCATCTAAAGTGAAAAATCTCAATTAGTCATTAGAAAAGAAAACTATTCACACATACATGATTTATTATGTTTGTATACATAAAATAAGTGAGTTGCTAGCTTTTAGAGATTTTATTCTATTAGAAAGTTGGTGTGTGTGTGTCTATATATCATTTTGTTAAATAAACAAACTATTATTTTCTTTGGGTTTGTAAATCAATATAAAATCATTTAAATAATCCTTAAAATATTGAATAAGTTGATGTATCACAATAAAATTTAAGTATCAATGTTTCTTATTTTTTTAATATTTGAGGATAAAGTAACATAATCTCTATTTTTTTCTAAGACTACTTGATTTTTTTTTTTACCTAATTTAAGACAAATTATTACAGGAGAGATTACTACTTTAGATATGAAGTTATTGATTTAATCTTCATGAAACATATACAAAATTTGTATTTTCTCTTATATATGTATATATATAAAGTCTAAGCATGCAGCTTGTGAAAAATTAAATCCAATGAGACAGATCCTGAAGAATGGTCAGGCAGATGGGCACATAGGTAGGTTAAAATGAATATTTGAAGTAAAGTGTATAGTTAACTGATGCAATCATATTATGGAAGTGTTGTTTTTATGTATTGTTGCATAAAATTTAAGAAAAAAGAGTCTAGAATTGACGGTGATTGGATTGGACGATTGATGAGTTTATAGAAACGATAAACGTTAGTTATAGCTATTGATTTGGTGTGTATTTGGGTGGCGGTGAAAAATAAGTTGTTGTAGCATAATTCTCCAGAAAGAAGAAAAAGGGTGAAGCCGGTGTTGGGTGATCTTCCCCAAAAACCAAGAAGGATAATTTGAATCTTTAATTAATGGAGTGAGAGAGAAGCACTAAAAAAAAAGGAGAAAAAGAAAGGAAATGTGAAAAAGAGTGGTTGGAATGGCATCACATAATTTGTCTTTGGTTAGGTCCCAATAAGAGGGTCGGCTAGCCATCTAGTTGATATATATGCTTCCCCTTTCATCTTCTTCTCATTACTATATTATCTTAATTTTTAATCACTCTTCTTATGCTAATGTTGCAACCCTGCACGCCAAATATATGCTCCTACGCTTCTCTCTCTCTCTCTCTCTTAGACATTGTTTTCTTAACCCTCTTAATCAGCATAGCCCCACTTTTCTCCATCTGCGCACTGCTTTGTTTGTTTATTGTTTCAGTACATAATGTTGGTGCTTATACAGTTAATAGGACAACAACCTGTCTGTCTTCCCTTGTTTCCTTCATAAATCCTAATGCATCAATCCATCAACACACTCCTCTCTCGTCTCTTCTTTTATTTTCCCAACTTTTTCTTTTGGTCCACCAACGCCATACCTATACCTCCATAATAATACCACCTCCTCAATCACATATATCAATAGCCCCACGCAAATATATATCTCTATGTCTTCTCTCTGATAATTAATGGATTTTTTCTTTAATTATTTTTAAAGGGTACCTAGATTCTAGTATTAGATGTGTAGCTTTGACAATTATTACCCCGAATTATGGAAACTGTTGTCCCCAAAACAAGATTGGACCAACACCCTCCTTCGGTTGACCTCTTACACAAATAATCTCGTGTTCACAACGGGTCGACCACAAATTATCAATGGCTACATGTTAGGTAAAGTGGAAGAAGGTGTATAATATGGAATCCATCATCCAAGGTTGCGTCCACAAAAGCAGTGGATCCAGACTCAAATCTGCTGTTTGCCTTCAAAATCAAATCTCGTTATAACATTTTCAAACCAATGAGCTATAATCGTTGATTACTATATACCAGCGTGACATTAATTAGTTACTTAGGAAAAAAACTGGATTCAATTTTTTTAATATCAAGTCTAGAATCGGGAAAAAAAATAATCTAATTAAATAGTGTGTGAAATGTTTTATATATTAAATATTATATGAATGATGGAGTCAATGCATGAAGGGCGTGGTCAAAGGGGTTGTTTCTTGGGGTAAAATTTAAAGCTATGGTGAGACAGAGGAGTTATGATTATGCTAGGTGGACAATATGTCGATTGGGAGCTTTTATTTTTTTGGTTTTGGTCTCTTGATGGTGGTGAACTTGTTCTTGTTCTTGGGGTTTGGGTTAAAAAAGAAGTGATGTATAGGTGGTAAGTTTGCTGAGAGATTTTGAGATTCGCAGCGATTGTAAAAGCAATTCGTCAAGATCACTATTTTCCCTTCTCTGCCCTGTCTGCCCCTTCCCAGCCAACTCTTTCGTGACTTCTACTTCTTTATTATTTTAACTTTGATTATTATCAATTAAAACCACAATTTGGTCACATCATAATATCGTACACTTTACAAAAGTCTAAACGTTTTAAAAAAAATTGAAACTGCCATTCGTGATTATCTACTCCACGAAAAAATAAACAAAAACATGATGAAATGAAACTCCAAAATGAAGTAAACTACTTTGCCATTTTTTTATAAACAAGGATCTTATGAGGAAATTAAGGTGCTAATGTGAGTCACCATCTTCAAGAAATGTTATGAGACGTAGCGCATTTCGCTGGGTGAAAACAACAACTTTGCTTAACACAGTTCTTTTGTCCTCGTCCAGCCAATAACCCCCATTTCTTTGACCCACACATTTCCAACCCAAACAAAACTCCTTTCATTTTCTAGGGTTTTCCATCACTTTGTCTTTCGTACCATTTCTTTGCATCACAATTTATTTTTTTCTGGGGTTTCTTTAGTTACATGGCACCAACTTGTTCACCACTCCCCCCCACTTCCACAGTCCAATCCACTAGTACCTATTCTCTCATGCCTTTTTCTTTTACATTTTCCTTTCCTCTTATTTTATTTTTTTAAAAATATTTTCCTCTTGTCCTTCCCTTCAACACCACTTAGGTCCTCACTCCATTATCACAACCCCAGTGGTGTTACCATCAAACTTTCAACGATTTAAACCCTGCCATTTTTCCCATCTACAATTTTTTATGCATTTCTCGGTACTATACAACTAATAACCCATCTATCTGCTGCACTTAAACACGTGATTATTTGAATTGTTGACACTCATCGATATCACATCGTATATAATTTTTAAGAAAAAAGGAATCCCATTTGCTTTTATAAAGATTATTAGTGACTGGCATCTGTTCGTGCCCTACACATAATAGTGAAGTGAACTATATCACCTAAACCAACCAAATCACGAATCACGTTCAACAAATATAATAGGCTCCCCAGTTGGTTCTCGTGGATGAACGCATTCCCTTTCACTTTGTTTGTTTTCTTTTTCTGAAATTTCATAGTGGGGTGGTATTATATTATAGGTAGCCAAATATGGTTCTCAAAATTTCGTATCTGCTTCATACACACACACACTGAACAAGTAAACGAAAGCAGTGTATTATTGAGATGTAATTTGATAGGTTGTTGTGAGGTAACATAGGTAGCGTGCATGATGATGTAAGAGATGGGCGAGGTGTTATGTTAACCCTTTTGGGGTAATGCATGGTGCGATGAATAACAATCCCACTAAAGTATAGTGTAAATAAGTTAATGATAAGCATTAAGGAAGGGAAAAAAGAAAATTTGGTGGAAAAGGAAAATGGTAGGAAAAAATTAATGGGAATTGGGGAGGGTGGGTGGTGGTATAATTGATGAGGCAGTGTGAGAGTGCATTGGCTTGCGTTTTCTGATGATGGTGATAATGGGAGTCACAAGAAGAAGCAGTAGAGGAGACAGAGAGAGCAGTGAGAGAGAGGGATAGGGAAATAAAAAGGGACTGGTGAGAGGTAATGAGGAAACAACATCAAGGTGTGGGGAGGTGGTGGTGGGTCTCTCTCTCTTTCTCTTTCTCTGTGTTTGCTGCAAAAGAATCAAAACACTATAGCTATACCTATCTAACTCTCTAACCCAACCTCTACTTACTGCACACTCATTCATTCATTAGTGGGCACAACACCACCTTTTGTTTTGACTCTTCCCTCTAGGCCCCACGCATCCATTCTTCATCGCTTCTCATCTCAGTTTCTTCACAATTTCATTCACTTATCATTCTTTTCCTCCAATCATGCAAACTCATACCTACCTACCTACCTTCCTTCCTTTTTAACTGCGACTCTCTGCATCAATATATCACTATTTTAACCTTAAACTTCGACCAAGACAAAAGATTAAGAGAAACCCTGCATGTAAAATCTACGTGTTCGTTTTCTTCTCACAGCTAATCTAAATTTTGTACAAAATCCGTTAATCACTCCATGTATATAGATGATGTCATGCAAACGTAGAAAATAAATATATTTAGTCATTCAACTCAAAATTGAGATATGCATGGGGTCCTTTTTCTTGTTCAGAGATTTAGCCAATAAGAATAACTTTTTTATCCAATTTGAGAATTAAGCTAAAATGTGAAATTTAAGTCCTTAAAATTGAAGTTACATTTCGATCAGATTGAAAGAAGTATAGAATAAATTAAATGAGTAGAATAGAAATATTTGGAAACGGGAAGTGGACCACAAAAGAAAAGTTGACCCCATTACAGGAGAACTCTTGCATTAGAATTTAATTAAATAATCCAAAATCATGGATCACTTTCGACGTGTTGCCTTCTCAAACGATAAAGAAACCCTTGCAAGCTCCCAAAATCCGAGACCAGAATGAGTATGGAGCAAAAGCATCTCGAGTTAAGAACATTTTTTACTGAATACCCCAAGGTAGAGGACAGTGGTCCCCTGATCCAACGGATGAAAGCACAGGTACCATATTCATAATAATAGTACTGTGCCCATCACATCATGCATCACTCTTTTCATTTTCACTAGGTGAATTCTTTTGCACACTTGGTGGCATCAAAATTTCCTCGTAAGGATACGTATCAATAGGGCCTTACTATTTATACGAAGTCACCCTTTGGTGTTGCCCTATGGACCAGTAACCTAATTAACTGCAAGGGTATCTGATGCTTAATTAAATTAAGAACTACCCCTTTTACTTAAACTAGCTAGCTGTACCCTATTCACGGTGACCAGAGAATTTTATGGGATAAATCGATCCACTAAATAGTTTGCACGGTTCATTGTTAACTGAGCTATATTTCAAGTTATTATAAAATTACATATGTAATTGTGAAAAACTCCATTCATGCATGACTCAGGGATTAGTGGATAGAACTTAAATATATAGAATCTTATTTCTAATAAAAATCCCTGGTTTGAGTTCACACTGGGATTGGGTGAAAGTTTTGCTGATAAACTAGTTTATAAGGTATTGTAATTACCTACGATATACACTGTACTTTGAATTTTAACACACCTTAAAATTTTATCCACAGAAAAGACAAGTTTGATTAATTGTTACAATTTCTGTAAACTTGATTTCAATCTAACCTTACAATCTGGCAAAAGGAAACTTGAATTTGGATGACGCCGCATTAGAGGAATTTCCGGCGTTAAATGCGACTGTGTGACATCTTAGCAAATTAGTGGAATATGGGATTAATTGAAATGGCTGCATTTTCTTTGGAAATGTACAAGTTAAGATACTTACATTTAGTTGTTTATGCAGACATGTTTTTCTTTTTTCTCCCCCACTATTTCCACATAATTCGTCACTCAAATTATTGTATATTCAATCCATGTGATCTTCAAATAAAATCTAGTAAATAACCAAATGACGCATAACCATATGTTTTCTTTACTTGACACCATTACTTTTACTCAGAAAAATTTTGCCGTCCAGAATTATTTCTAATCCAAACAAAACATCACATGCAGGTATATAGTTCTGTCAAGCGAGTGATATTCAGTGATGTGAATCATTCAAAGAAAATAATATGATCGATGTGGAAATGGAATACCTGCCATACAATTTGAATAGAGAAAAGTGTCGGTGTGATAGGGTTGACATTCTCTCTATGAACAATATTGAGAGATTTATAATGTATAGGTGGTAGAGCAAAGTTCCATATAAATAGTTTAATTAATGCATATAACATAAAGTCAGAAACTAATAATAGGGTTGAGATATAACTATAACTATTTGTAGAATGACATTATAATTCGATCATTATATAAGTGTAGAGCAAAGTATTAGTAAACTTAAGTTGCATTTAATTAATTGTTGGTGTTGTCAGACTGCATTTTATATTCATCATCTACACAAGCAAACAATGACTTGTTTTTTGACATGACTGGAACATATGAACGTAAATAGATAAACATGTAGACAGAAGGAAGAGCTTGAGAGTTACAAGCTTATAAGTTTAATTTGTTTTCTCAATTTTTAAATGTTTCTTGGTGAACAAAGAAACAAAGGGATATATATATATATATAGTACGGGAGAATTTGAGAATAAACACAAACAAGAGAAAGCGACATGTACTGCTATAATACAAAACAAGGATTATTAGCAACCACGATTATGATGCAAAGCCAAACAATTTATATTATAACAAAAAGATGACTTGGTTATTGTTATTTTTTTGGTTATAACTATCCACCAAGCAAACTATAAGTTAAGATATACATGAGGCACGATCATGACCCTTCTCTGGTTTTGAATTATAGGGGTTTGTCCTGACTTAGAAGCAACAAATTAAAAAGAGTGTGATTAGATGGAAATTAACAGTCAGATTCTCTCTCTGTCTGGAAGGTTTCTCCATCGTGATCATGGACTCATAGTCACGGGGACCAGTGGAGGAGATGTTAAGGGATGGATATTTGGTGAAGAGGGAACAAATAATAGAAATGACATGGCATAACATGACATGGTGTGGCATGGCATGACATGTCATGGGTTGGCATGTAGTTTAGAATGACTGTGGTGTTGACTGGCATCATATATATATTGACTTTTGATGCAAACAAGGGAAGCTGCTATTGCCTTTCAAAGATGAGGTGCCAATGGAATATATGTAATATGTAATTATTCCAACTACAAAACCCCTCCACTTTTAGATAGCTTCTTTGCTTCTTCTTCTTCTTCTTCTTCTGTGTGGAGTTGGTGGCAAGGCAGGGAAAGAGAGTGTTGTCTCTCCCAAATTAACTTATTTAGCTTTATTCTTTTTTGTTTCTTCAAGAGAACTTTTAAAACCACTTTCAGGGATTTTTATTCTTTAGTTACTTCTACAGTCTTAATAATAGTAATATTTTAGTGCTTTGTTTGTATATATTAATAAACATATCTTTTTTCTTTTCAAGAGTTCAAGTTTTATTTTGTCTTCCCTTCTGTTTCCACTAACCACTGTTCACTCTGACCACCATAATTTTGGGTTTCAACAAAAATGACCTGATGAGTTTATATATTTTTTATTTTAATAAATATAAAAAATATCACATCTTTCATTTTAGTTTACATTAAACAATAAAGACAACAATTTGCTTTCAATATTTTAATTTAAGATTACTTAAAATCAGGATAACATAATATAGAACTTTTAGTTATTTATACAATAAAAAAATGTAAATTCAGTTCGCATAATTAAGCTTGTAATGAAGTTGAATTGAGCTAGCCTGCATAATAGACAGATTTGTGAAATAAGGGGTTCACCATTATCTCCCAGAATATAAATTAGTGTTAAAATATACTCAAAATATAATAATGATAATAAAACTAATTAAAAAATGAAACTTTTTTAGCTACAAAGTGATGACAAATTCTTTAAGAAAACTTTATATTTTTATATTAATGAAGCAATAAACATTTTTTTTCTTTTAATAATAACTAAATACCAAATATATAATATTCAAGCACACTGAATTTTTTCTTTTGTAAAAAATTAATTTGGATTTTAATTTTTTATTTTATAAATAATCAGTTATGTTTTATATATATATATATATATATATATATATATATATATATATATATATATATATTTATTTGGTATACCCTCCCACTATATTGGAAATAAAAGAATACATGTTTAAATCAGACATCAAATAATATTTTGATTGGAAAGTCAAAACATAAAATGTGTTATATATATTGACCAAGTATCACCAGTTTTAATCATAGAAAATTAGATCAATTGAGACCCAAATACGATACATGTAATATTACGATACAAGACAGTTAAAAATTATCTCCTTTTTTGCTCTCTCGAAAATGATAAGCTTAGAGATTTAACTAATTTGCTTAAATTTATTTGAATAAAAAATGTTAGATTATAAAGAAATAAATTTGGAAACAAAAACTATTTTTTTTATTTAACAGTCATTTATGAATTTTATATTGAAAACAAAAATTTTAAATAATCAAGTTTCTAATATATTATTATCGAGATTTTGTCCCTCTTTTACTCCCAATAAATATATATTACGTTTTTCATTTTTATTATAAATAAATATATTAATTTAATTACTATTGATAGAGAGTAAAATATAATTGATAAAAAAAGATAATATTATCATCAACTTTAAAAATGATATATTTTAAAATTTAAAAGAAGTTGAAAAGAGTTAGAAAACAATATATTTTCTTGGTGATATAATATTAAAATTGGAAATACAAAAATTGAGTACATCATACTGAAATAAGAATATATTCTCTATAAAATTAAAGTTTCACTTTAATTATTAATGTCAATATTTACGAGAAGACAGAAGCTGTTTAATTACGTCTTTACTGTAGGATATTTTATAATATAAAATAATAATAATAATATATTGCGTTTACAGTTTATCCATATAAAAATTTTACTCTCATAAAATATATTTTCACTTTGATAATTAATGGAAACTAATCATTATAATAAAATTTAATTGCGTAAATTATCAAAGCATAATTTCAACTAAAATAATAATGCAAAAATTATATATATAATCAACAATTTTATCATACATAATGTTTTTATTATTCGTACGCTGAAAGAAAATCATACATCATAATGTTTTTTATTTGTTATTAGATAAAAAATAATTTCAAATGCTAAATAATGAGAAAGATATATATAAGCGGAAATTATTACAAAAACATTTATTTTAAAAATATTTTACATAACAACTTTTAAAGAAAACTGAAACATATCGAACCTAAGTCATTAATTTGTAGGATATGTTGTGAAATTCTGTAGAGGTGAATGAAATTAAGTTGTTGAATGTATCTTTACAAATTGTATCTGATGAAGAGGTAACACATAAGTTGATAAAAGATAGGGTATATCTCTAGCATATTTTGGTGAACCATTAATACGGTTCCCATGGGTTCCAATAAAACAAAAGCTATAAACACATGCCGGAAAAGCAAGTGGACCTTTGTGAAAAAAGGAAGAAAGAAACAAGAGAAACTCAAAATTTTAAAAGGTGAAGTGGACCCATCTAACAAATCTTAAATCATGCTTTTCTTTGTTCTAATAAAACCATTATCCAATTAATAAGGTGGATCCAGATTCAACACCAATCTTTCATTAAATGTTTGTTTTCCTTGCAACAACACAGTTACATAAGATGTTGATAATTTAACATATGTAATATCAATATTTGTGTGAATAAGTTTATCTCTCTTCATTAAACAGTGATAAAACACAAAGTCATTGTTTTGTTGAGCTAAATTTGAACCACATAAATATCTAATGGAGTGAAGAAGATTGTTGTATGTGGGACATGTGAAGAATATATGATATGTATGGAATGGGAAACTGGCAAGGAAAAGTAGCCTTCACACAGATAACTTTCTTCTTTATTTTTTCTTTTAATCTTTCTAGAGGATTTTGTTTTAGATTCTTGGTTACCTCTTTATGTGGGCATACAACACAAGACAAGCACGGGTCTGCCATGGAACACCACTAAGGTAAGAAACGTTCACCAAGAATTTGCCTACATAATTAAAGATCAGAAGAATTGTGTGAAAATATTGGTTTTCTTAACTTCTCTCTCTTCCCTTCAGACTACTTTCAAACAAACCTAATCAAACTTAACTTATTTCTCTAGAAAAACGAGACCCATTAATATAGCTCACGCGTCAGACGCACACATGCAAATAACAACCAACTAGTAAAGAAAGAATACCTCCCTCTCTTTTCTGTCCCTCTCATATGTATGATTCTTGCAGCTTTTCTTGTTAGAATCAAACCCCATCTCACCAACACGTAACATCGATATCCCCAACACATAACATGAAAATCTAGATACATGGTAGATCTACTTTTCTTTCTAATTTACTTTATTAAAAACTCATCAAAAGTAAAAAGTAATAATTAATCACAGTTAACCATCTTCTTAATCTGATATTTTCTACAAAGTATACACCTAAACAGGCCTAACCTTTTATCTCTAGGAAGCTACATGTGAAAGTACAAAACAAAATTACTATAAAGTTGAAAGCCTCCTCTTTCTTGAGAGTGTTCTCTTGCATCTCCAGTTTGTTATCCTTAATGTTTTGATAAAGTGATTCTGAACAGCTTTGGTTTTGGCTTGATTCCAAATTGGAGGAGTTTGTACTAAAATTATTGTTGTGACACATTTGGTCCAAGTCATTTTCTTGAAAACAAATAGGTTGCATAGGAGATGGAGAAAGGAAAATAAAACAAGAAAGAAAGAACAATAGCCAATATTAATTAGAATATGTAGATGCGGATGTGGTGGAATGTGATACAAGCATAAAAACCTACCTTGGAGTCCTAAACATACAAAACGATTCCATGTGGGACTCTCTCAGAACAAGTATTCAAAACTTTTTTCTTTACAGTTCATTTAATTCCTCTAGCTAAAAGGAGGAAAAAACAGAAATTGACCAAACTCGCATGCTGTTTGAGAAAGAATAAATTCACTTCATCCATAGACCATTTTATTCATGCATCTTCGGTGTTGATCATAGAGCACTGTACATTACATTATTCAAAAAAAAAATCCACCAATATAAAAGACCGTTCTATATAAACAAAAGACTTGGGCAACCGAAATTCTAGACCAGATAAACAAATATAGACCTTTCATCACCCTTATGTGCATTAAGGTGGTTTTTCCTCCTGTTTTCAATTATAGCGACAAATAAAAAATCAAAGTTTGATCTTCATCGTGACACGAGAGAGAGACTTTGAAGAAATTTTCTGACCATACGAAACAAGTACTGTGGCAGAAATTAAAAGATTGGAAGACCAGAAGGGCAGATATGTTTCACATGAAAGATAGATTTTGGGATTTTTTGAACTTGAGTAAAATTGACCAATTGGCATACATACCAATCTCTTTTCTTTAGAATAAATGATGTTGGAGAGAAAAACTAAGCACTCACTAACCAAACCAATATGCAGTATGGGTTGCATAATCCATTTTATTTAGTGTTATAATTAATTAAACCATGAATTTAATTATGGTGTTGTGTGGTGTGAGTGGGAAGGGTGAATTTTCTCCCATAGGCTCACACAGGTCACAGCATATGGGTGTCTGTCACTGATACATTTGAATTTTTTGTTTCCTTTCCTTTGCCTCCACGTTGCTTTGTTGCCTTCATGACCCTCCTCTCTGTCATTGCCATAATTCATCCCTTCACTTATTTTGGCACGTATCCCCATTTCCAATCCCTCCCTCCCACTCAATATTATTTCCTCACCTACCTATAATGCTCACAAATCTCTATTGCATTTTCTAATCAAACCAAACTTAATTCATTACTTAACACATTTAGATCACTCATTCAGATCCAATCTTTTCAACCTTAATCACTCAAAACACTTTATGGTCTATTTCACACATAATTTACCCCATGCTGCATTCTCACATGAATCTTTTATCAGCATAGTTTCGTTAAAGTAGGACAAAATTATTACAAAAAATATTCACATAATTTGATTCATGTATTCAATGATCATCATTCATATTACAACTTCGAACTTCTCTATTTGGATTTAAAACTAATGTGCACTCTAAATAAATAATTGTGCCTTTCAACTTTTGGTATCCAACTATAACAAATTATTACTACAAGCTTTGAGAGACATACATCTATCAAAAGGGGTTTAAAAAATGCAACATGTGACATTATTGAATCACAACTTTATTTTTTTTCTGTTTGGTTACAGTGATACATCAGATCAGATACATCAGATCAGATAACTTAAATTTACAGCATGACTATTTGATTTTCACCCTCCTCCTGATCCTACTTGTAATGGCCTTAGGAGTATCCCAATAACATAGTAAAGAAAATAGTTGATTTGGGACCCACGCATGATACACGGGCTAAAGTACTAAGGTAAAGGACCATATTAGGTACACTGGTATCCGACCCACTGATAACCCTAATTAATTGGATCCAATTGTCCTTTCCATCACAAATTGTTAGGGCCCCAATCTTTGCCCATTTTTCATGCATTTGTATGATATCCCTTTCAGTCATTATACAATGGGATATCAAACACATCATGTGACTAACATGTGACCTGGGACATGTGGATGCCAAAAACTAACAGTACAAATTTTAGTGTACATGTAAGATCCGTGGATCTAATCTTTGTCCCCCGTAGTTTGTTTTTGGCACACCCTCTTCTTTATCTAATTATCAACATTCTTAGATCTAATCTTTTCAAACACACTTCTTACTCTTACCCAAGAACCCTCTTTTTCTCTTTTTCTCAATACTCAACACAGCAATAACTCATTCTTCAACTAACCCAAATTCAAGGGTGCTCCTGCTTTTCTTTAGTCGTTAAGAGTACTATTTTGTTCACTACTTTTTTTTGAAAACTACAACTGTATATTCCTTCCACAAATGCTTAGACTTCTAATCATGGACTTAGTATTGAAGTTTATAAACATTTTTCAAATTTATACACAATTAATTTAAAAATAAATGAATCAATCAGAGTACCCGTCAAGCCATCTCAGCAACCACAGTCACAGTTTTATTTCCTTCATTATAGTTGCTTTCACGTAAATGCACTGATCATTGCAAATACAACCACTCAACCTTCCTGCACATACATGCCCAACTTCCATGATTGAAGTTATGTAGAAAACCAATTATTTATGTTATCATTATCGCCATTGAACTGTGGATTGTGGTTTGATGGTGGACGATCAAGATCCACCCTAGTTCTACCTTCTCAATTCACATAATTTATTAGCCCCTAATTATATGTTATTGTCTTTGACTAATTTGCCTCACTTGGCCTCACGGATACCAATAATGCTAATTAGTAATGGCACAGTTGTATAACATGTGTGATACTTTCGTCACAAATAATAATCATACCATAAGATACCACAAAAGATAATAACAGGCTCACAAAACTCTTGGATAATTTTTTTTTTCAGTAGAAAAGAAAAACCTATATATACAGGTTTATTTTATTTTTTGTGTTAATCCCGAATAAGATGAATAGCACGTTTTATTTATTTTCCGGAGCTTGAATGATACATGTAGGTTAGGCATTATTGGACTTTACTTATGTATGAAGTCCACTAACCAAATATGAAACACTTCTAAAAACGACGTTGGAGGGTGTGGGACAACTATGCACGCACCATTGCACCAAGACCTCTCAATCAAAGCTTCAAATCTAGATACCAATCGTAGATGTGGCTCGTGAAATCCAATTGAATATCAAGCTTTATTGTCTGCTTTGATTGTGATATAGGATCACCATTGCCTCCCGAATTAGTTTTCTTAAGTGCATATGCACATTCAAATTCAAAGATAACGTCAAGTGGGTTTTTAACAAAAAGCTTATTTCCTTAAAAACAAAATGGGAATCTGAAGCATTGCACATATGATATAATAACACTAGATTACAAGGTATATGCTATTTGATTAGGACTTTTAAGATGAAAATTAGATACGAGATAAAGATACAAAGGAAAATACCAAACAAACGAGAGCTCTAGAATACTATTCTTCAGCCCTTTTAAGTCAAAAGTAGTACAAACATGAGGATCGAATTACAAATTACTGATCAATTGTTATAAACCTCAATTCGAGGAATCTTTAAACCTAATCTCATCTCGTAGCCAGCGTATAATTTGAGAATTTGGATCATGATTGAGTGCTTTATATATTGGGTTAGCTTAAAAGCATTATTCAAGTGACATAAATATATACATTTAAAAGAAGGAGTACAAGAAAAATAGTACTACTTAGCTGAAATCGTGCAAATTCTTTAGGCTGGGGGTTGCGAAATCGTTATCTGAATTCTAAATGTCTTGTCTTGTATGCCTCCTAATAGGGCTGCTTTTACATGAATGGTTTCATTCTTGGATCAAGTTAAGCTAAAGTTAAAACCCAAACAAATCTCCATCAAACTTTTATTTACTTTGATTAAAAAATATATAAACCCGTTGGAGCAAAAAGGTGAAAAAGCAAAATTGAGAAATGGATTCAAATGATGCCATTATTATGATGTCCATTATGGAGATTAGTGTCTATAATCTAAGAGGGTGTTGAATTGATTGAACGATTGTGATGAATATAGACTAGGTGAAAACCAGCGTTTGGAATTTGCTGTGTTTGAATTGGGTCATGAAATCCCTTTTGGAACACGTCGTGAATGTGTTTGAGGGAATTTCCAAAATTTCTGCAACCCTTCTTTGACTTCATCCCACAAAACCCAATTGCGCCGTGTCAATGAAGCATTACTGGGCATATTATTATAATTATAATTACAACAACAATAATAACAATTATTATTTTTATTATAGGCTTTTGTTAATGAAGTATGGTAGTGATAATTGATGTTTGATAATCAAGGCAGCCACTTCGAATACATGTTTGGTTGTTTCAGTTACAACTGTTGAAGAAATTAAGGGTGTGGTAGGGACCATGTAGCATAATGAGATGTGCTTAATTTCTTGAATCTAAGCTTTTTAATCTCATTTCCATTGTCCCCACTCCTTGCCTTTATTTAATTTTGTCATTTTCACATGAGCTTAGGTAATAATGATAAATACCCTCTCCCAAAGAAACATAAACAAGTGAAAGATGTCTGACCTAGTTAATTAATTTCATTTATTTTTTGTAAAGAAAAATAAGCCATCATCATGAGGTTCCTTCTTCAAAATGCTAAATGTTAAATATTTTCCCTTAAATATTCAGTATTGACTACTTTAATTGGTGTGGCTCTAAAGGAACTTTAGTGCCGATTTAGAAGTTTATAATTCTTGAAAAAAAAATTAATCACCAAGATTATGACAAGAACAATTGTAGCTCATTCATGGTTATCATCACTCTGAACAACTACAGAAAGACCATGGTCCAAATAATCTATTTATCATTATCCAATTCATTTGATTATAACTTACTAACCTCCATGGACTATCTATGTGTTTGTTAGCTTTTAATAAATTGCTGAGGAAGGTGTATACAATCCATTATATGTTCTAAATGTTGCTGAACAATTTGGATAAGTTGTTCAAAGATACAAAATACCCTAGTAATTAGGTAAACATTTTATTTACAAAACAACCCATAAATAAACGCTAGGGAGTAGAAGGTTCACAAAACAATGGGGCACATGGGATTTGGGAAACAAACAAATTTAGCACATTTAATAAAAACGAAACACACTAACAATTGATTGATCTTCTTTTATTAATAAGGTTGTTTAGTTTAAGATTTCTTTTATTACCTTGTTTTCAATATTTTACATAGAAAACAATAAAAAGTGTTTCCAACTAAGTGAAAATGGGATTATGTTTCCAACTACAAATATTAAAAACCTCAAATTGAAAACAATTATAGTTCCTATCACTTTCTTTTAGCTAATGTCAAATGTTGCTTCAACTCTAGTGAGTTTGTCTCACATGCAAGGATTCTAACATTCAAGTATAAAAAGGAGTCAAAAGGTAAGAAAATTAGAGGTTGATTCACATGTGATTACTCTGTTTCGTACTTTTATGAACACTGCTTCATTTCTCACCTAATGGTATCATTTTCGTTTGCAAGACACGTTTTTCCTTGACCCCCATGATTTTATGAAGGTCGTTGGTTGATATTTTTAGATCCTAATCTAGTGTTTCACCTGTTCATCATCCTAATGCCTCGTTGGATCATCACATGGTTGAAGCAATCTATTTTAAAGACTTTTGATATCTCTAGGTATTAACCCAAAACAGGAACCAAACCCACCAATTTTACGTGGTTTATGATAAAATTTAACTGAATTAATTTAACTTGGGAATTACTATTCGCACCACCCCTTTTTATTTTCTAACAATGCTCATTTTCGGAACTTCATATCTTTTATATTTTAGAATTATAACTTTGAAAGCATATAGATAGACTTGCGAATTTTATTTTTGACGAGTTATAATATATTTCTAAAATTATACTACAAAGAAATCCAAAATTATACTTTTTGTAATTAAATTTTCAGAAAAAAAATAAGAAATCGATTTATTAAAATATAATTATACAACTATACAATTTTAAGAATTTTTTTGATTATGTTTCACAATAAATTTGGCTAGTTTTTAATTCTTTTTAAAAAAAACTTAAATATATTTTTAGTCTTTAGAATTTGAATAAATTTTTATTTTAATGCTAATACAGTTTTTATTCTTCTAAAAATTAAAGATTGTTTTTATTCTTTACAAAATAAATGAGTTTGATTTAATTCCCAAAAATTATTTTCTTTAATTCTTTCCTCCAAAATGTAAATCGATAGTTTTATTTATTTTAAAATAAATAATATTTATTTTATAGATCTTAAAATGTTCTTAGAAGTATCGAATACTAAAATTATAGCACAAACACTATATATTAATTAAAATTTTAAATTGATATTATGTCCTATACATGAAAGTGTCACATAATATTAGAAAGTAGTGATTTTTAATTTTAGAGTTTAAAATGGATTAAAAGGTAAATTATAAATATATCAAAATGTGTTTTTATTAATAAAATAAATATAAAATGTATTTTAAATGTTTTTATTTATCTTATTTTATATTTATTAACTATTTCAATGATTTGTAAGAAACATAATAATAAGTGAGTTTAATGATGTACAACCTTTTCAACTTTCAGATAATTTTTAATCAATTTTGCGAAATGGCCATGAGAAACGAACAATAAATGGACTTCAAAACTATAATTTGAAATTTTCAAATAAATTTTCTGGAATTATAATTTCAGAAAGGAAAATGCTTCATTTTAACGATAAATTAAAATGCTTTATAATACGATACTGTTTTATAACTTTTAATTACTATAGTTAAATCAAAATAAAACATGTGCCATTAGTATTTACGCGTGAGGGTAGTTTTGTACGACATAGTAGTTCTAATTCAGAAAATACGTACACGTCCACAAGTTTAATTTGAGAATATACAAAGATTTCTGAAAGTTTTATTTAGAAAATTATTATTTTTTTGCATTATTACGTAGTAAGACAAAAATAGGAGAAAAGAACTCTTTGGAACATGAGACAGATCTTTGGATAAAAAAGAAAATGGATGAAGTGTCTAAAAAATGGGCAGTTGAAAAAGTAATTCCAATTAAACTCTCATTTAAACAGTTTAAGTCATTGGGTTTATTGATTTAGAAAGCTATTAAAAATTCATTAGATTTTTTTCTTTTTTCAGTGAAACTTGATCGCTTTAACAATGCATAAAGAAAATTAAACCATAAATGTAAACCCTTTAGAAAAGTTATGTTGAATTTATTACTTTAAGAGCTAATCATTTTCAACTGAAATAATGGATGCAATAACTTCTAAGTGGAAGAAAAGTTAACATTTAACAAAAGAAAAAAAAGGTTACCTAATCCATTTACATATGAACATCAACATATATTGACAATGCAAATGAAATTAGGTACATATATTGATGTAAAAGAACTCACATATTGTTTAACCAACTAAATTAAATCTCTTTAATAATAATTTATTATCTTTCCATTATATTTTATCAAAATTTAAAATAATGTGAACTTTACACCTCTCAAAAGTTGTACATGGTCCTGTTTGGTGCACCTAGTAAATCATCTTCTTGTTAACAAAAAAAAAAAGACTGGATAGATTAAAAATAATTTGAATTTCCCATTAATTTAAGTTCTTGTTAAGATTTAAATAAAAAACATGGAAAACCTCATTTTGAATAAACAAACAATAATCACTATAGAAAAAGACCTCGTTGGAGAAAAAAATCTAAAGTTTACTTGGATAATTTTTATGACTTGAAAGAATAATTTGGTAAAGAAATGTTCTTGATTAATTGCAGGGAAGAAGTTGTTTGATTCAAATTTGTTAAAAAAAAATACTTTTTTACAAATTTATTGACCCTAAACATTAAATTATCCTATAACAAGTATGGTCATAAGTTTGTATCGTTTAACTTATCACTAAGTTGTACATACTAATTCCACCTAATTGCTATTTCTCTATTAGCCAACTATCTTAATCTTTAAACCATGAAATAAAGATTTTCTATCTACACATTTCAAACCAGTGTCCCAAACCATGTAGCCCCTCACACTTCACAGATCAATATGACTAAATATTTGCCTATTCTATAATAATTTCATGCTTTATTTTTCTTTCATAAGGGAAAAGCTTTGTGAAACTGTTTTGACCATTAGGGATGCCATCAATCACTAACAGTACCGTTCAAAGTTATAGAGCACCCATGATTCGTATGACCTAGAAGCCATGATGCTTGGCTGTACATACACATGGGTTACTTTTTCAAAAGAAGAATATAAATAATAATCAAAACAATTCCCCCAGAAACAAAAATGATGCTCTCTATTGATTTCCAGCTCTTAGCAAAGTTAAGGTTTATGTAAATATCTGTTTTTTATACATAAATTTGATCCCTGGGAAATCAAATTACCATTTCTATGTGAAATTCTTAACTTTCCTCTATCCCTGCCACCCAACAAAATTATAGATCTATGGCTTGGAAAAAAACAACAGCTTTGGTTGAATCTAGGAAATGGGTTTGAGTGAGATTTAATATATTTTGTTTATGTTATCAACAAGCTATATAAATATATAATTGGAGTGTTGATAGAGTTATTTGCACCACAAATTACCCATGTTGAAAAGTTAAGTAAAAGTGAGATGACGTTGATTATGTGATAAGCACTTGCCACCTTGGATAGGCTCTTTTTTAATGTCTGCTTCCTTTTCATTTCTGGTGGGCTAATAATATACTCTATAATGAATCATCTTATAATAGAGAATCATTACGATGATCAAGGGATTGAGATCATAGGGCATGATAATGGGTTTGATAAATTAGCAGAGAGACTAAAAAAAAGTTGATGTTGAGTTGAGTATAGCCATTGAAACTTGAAAGAACTATTGACAGCATGTGTAAAGGGGAAAAAACGTCCTTCAAAGTTTCATTCCCACCAAGAAAGTAGTTGTGGATCGAGAAGAATGTGAGAGAATAAAGCAAGGAAAAAAAAGGTCTTCTATTCTACATTAAGAACCGCACATAGCCTAAAAGGCTATACCGATATATCAAAAGTTGGGAGGAGAAATGGTGAAAGACGGAATTTTTGTGTGTCTCAACGGTATTTGGCTTTGGAGCCTCCAAACCAATCTAGGATTCTTTTGAAGCAAGAACCAACAAGCCTAATCAATGGATGAGTCTTTGATTCAAAGATAAATAAACTATGCATGATGATCAAGTGTTTGATTTGATTTGATTGCCCCATTGAAACTAGAATTTTTGGTTCTAAGACCACTGTGCTGTGCTGCACGTGTACTAGCACTTTGAAGGAGTGAGTGATGGAGGTAATTAGGTATACGTTGTTTCAATGTTTTACCACTAATAAATCATATCCAAAAACCAAAGAGTTCGCCCTTCTTCTTTTGTCGGTTGCCCGAAACATTAATTATTGAAGGGGCAAGAGCACATATTCTGAGTGGTTTCTTCACTTCAAAGGTGGTGAACAGAGGAAAACATCCATAGCCATAGGGGCAGGAATATGTACGGCATGCTTTTGATCACCTTGTTAGCTTTAAGCTATTGACCCACTATCTTCGCACAATGTGGCAGCCCTAACCAATGTAAGCTATTATGCAGCTTTATCTTATTCCCTTCAAAAGTCAAAATCAGACTAGTCAGATTTCAGAGAACCCTTTGAGTATTGACTGGTGGAAATTACAGCACCTCACCCCCTCCAATCCTCACAATCACCCTATTCACCCACCCAGATGTTTGTGCTTTCTACTCAAACTCTACAACTAACTACAGGACAACATAAACTTCGAATGCTGCTTCAAAATAATGAGCACTACTATCTCTCAATTTCTAATATCTTTAGATAATTTGCCGACAATAACATGCCATAAAGAGAGTTGATAGTTCATCGTCCTTTTAGCCTATAACATCCCATCATAACATCAGTGACTTTATTCGATTTAGTGTCAAAGGATATCGCCCAGTAACGACATTTACAACGCTAAAATACCGAAATATGAACAGGATTTTGCCAAATAAAATGAGACAGCTGCATCGTGACAATGTTTCGACAGCGTCAGAAAGTAGGGTAGAAATAAATAAAGACAGTGGAACCGCAATACTGAAAACTACTTATCTATTCAATTACTTTACTCGTTAACATTGTACCCGATGTCTATTGAATTAGAAGTTAACAGACTAAATTGAAAGAGCGAAGTTTTGAAATCATGATTTGATTAATCAGAACCGCAATTGATATGAATAATGCTGAATCTGAATATAATGTGTTCACGCTCCAACCGGTTTAAGTATCCAGATTAACTTTAAAACATTTCTTACTTGGATTTGACGCTTGATTCTAATTAGAGAGCATTTTCCTACAACACAACATATATATTAGTTTCTTTCAAGGTAAAATCTCAAAACGTTTAAGAAATCTAGCCTCATAACTGCTCTACATCCTCAAGGGAAGAAAAGTGTTTATCTATGGTGTTGAGAGTTTCTAGATCAATTTCGGCGGTGGTAACAAATTTGGGTAAAGAATAATCCAATTCTTTTGCTGGTACCGCCTCACTTTCAGCAGTTTGATTCTCAATAATTTCATTGTCTTTATGATCTATCACGCAAGAGCCTTCGTCCAAATTGAAGAGTTGGGACTTCATCTCCAAGTTCGACTTCAAATCCTCCTCACTTCGGGCTTTATTAATTTTATCCATAAGATCACTTATAGCTGATAACCTTTCCATCCCCTTTCCCCTTTTTGAAGCTTTATTACCGTCATCATCAATTGATTCATTCATCTCACCATCTACAGAACTTCTCTCAAGCTTCTTTAATCCCTCATCTACGATTTGTTGTATTCTCGTTCTCAAACCATCACTTCTCATAGAGCTTGATCTTAGCTGCAATTTTAACCCAGGGATCATTGTCTCATTGCTTTCTATTGGACTAGGATTAGACTCCAATGCAGAGGATACATCGTCATCCAACGTCTTCACAGCTAATACCTCTTCCAGTAAATCTACATTCTGCATGTATCGGTCGAAAGCTTCATTTTCCACTTCGACATTCCGTTCCTTGTATTCCTTTAACTTGGCAAATCTCCATTCGTTGATAGCTGCAGCATCCTGTAATCATCACAATGATATTACTCTTCACACAACATACAGGTCAACAAACTGTAATACAGTTAAACCAAGCATTGTTAAGTATGGTAAACCTTTCTAGTCAATGGCTTCTTCGAACGAAGTGAAAGGTGCAAATTATTGAACTGAGCAAAACTATTAGAAAGTTGTCGAAGTGATGCAACTCTTCCTGCACTTCTGAAATAAAAGGCAAAAGAAAATCCTCTGCTCAGGGTAATAGAAGAATTTGAAAGAAGCTGTAAGCGCTGATTGTATAATTGAATTAACAAGTCACTGGAAGTTCAAGAAAAGTACTGCATTAAGAAAGTAATAAAATATAACGGTATAATGCAAAAGAGGAACACAAAAAACATTGAGCCATTAGTGTGAGGTAAAATATCAGAAAATTGTAAGCAGTGCACTACTTAGTCCAGCCTGGCTTTCAAAAGAGGGAAAAAAAAGTAAAGAACTTGCCTCTATTTTTAAATAAATTTGACATTTCCAGTGACCCCAACATGTTTAATATAAATTAAAAAAATTTATGCAATGCACATGTAGGGTGTGTGTGCTTATAACTTACGTTGATTGAGGTGGTTCTAAGGGTTGGTGGTCAAGTGGAGAGCTACCAGATGAGGGTGTCTTGTCGGGAAACGTCGAATTAGCTTTTAACACTGCATTCAGCATAAGACATCAGAATAAAGAATCAGGAGAGTAAAAATATATTACGATCCTATATTATGGGAAATATGAAAACAAAAACAGAAACTTATCATCAGATAATTTCAATCTTGGGAATAGATTGACAGAACACTCATTTTTTTTAATGATTTTCTTATTTCACTTATTTTTTTCTGCTAATTGGTAAACGATGTATACGTAACGTAAGCCCCCTCACAAATTCTTATTAAGGGTACAACCCCACTAAGGCTGTGTAGTATGAACACATGTGAGTACCGGAATTGATACAGGAACAGAGGTACAATATAATTTCTAAACCAGTAAACACACAAAGGGGATCACCTAGCACCACTACAAGTTACACTGAAATTATCATAAGAATGAACCCAACTGTAGATTTTGAGAACACGTGATTTTTTAATGGCAAGAGTCAAACAATATTTACATTCCCCTACCAAATCTGAATGTGGGTGTAGACATTGGTACAGGAAAAGGAAGAGAGAAAAAAAATTATATTAACATGCGCGGCTACAAGTTACACTAAAATTATGATAAGAACTCTCAACACAATGTTTCTGAGACAATTATGTACTATATCGAGAGAGATTTCGGCTAACTTCTACTGGGTAGATCGTCCAAGATTTTTATCAGATAGTTGCATGAAAGAGGAAGTCTTGAAAATGCTATAGGGGAATAACATACACACTCGGCCAGATATATTTTTCATAATATTGGCTAACTTTAATGGAAATGTTCCCTCGAGGTTATGAGAGATCAGTGCGTAAAAAAAAGCTTTGAAAATGCTATAGTGGAATAGCAAATAGCAGGACAGCTACTAAGGCAAAATTATAAGGTACAAGATACAAAAACTATATAATATAGATATAAAAATACAAGCTACAAAAACTATACTAAAGATATAAAGTAATTTTAAAAATACCAGAAATTAAAGACATTCATACTTTACAATTTGTAAAAAAATAAATAAAGGAAATTTGAGAGTATTGAAACTATAAATTGAACAGAAACATAAACAGAATCTTATGAGCATAACAGTGAACATTGAAAAAAAAGACTGTGAAGTGATCTTAGGCCATAAAAAAAATATTAAACCCAACAGATCAGCCTATTTAAGTAAATATAAAAAAAAATTGTTAGTATTATTATATTAAATTGGTTATAATAATTAAAATCATATATTATTTATCTTTAATTGTTAAGCATGTTAACCCACATAAAAGGTCAAATTTATAAGATTACTGAAAGATAAGTTTATACCTTGTTTTAAGGGCCTTAATACAGAACACGTTTTTAAACAAGTAATTTATTATGTTATATAATGCATATATTAAATAAATAATATAAGAAAATTGTAATTACTAATAGACATATTTAGGCCAACAATACATTAAGTCTACTAGCCCTTTAAAGATCTTATAACAAAAGAAGTTTTCAAACATGCTTTTATGTCAAACTAGGCTTTCATGTAAGCCAGGTCAAGCCTTTAGAAAAGGCTTATGACAGGTAAATAGACCAGGCTCAAACCTTTTATTAAACGAATGCCAAACTCAAGACTATCAAAACTTGGCTCACTTCGGCATAATATTGAGTACAATGTGTGTAGCCATTACCCAATAACTACCAGTACCTAATACGGGTACAGGTACAGAGACTATTTAAGAGTATTCATGCTTCATAGCTATAAGGTAATCTTGCTTCAAAAATAAGAGGGCATTTATTGTTAATCATTCATGTGCAAAGTGAATATACTCCAATTTGAATTGAGATTCTAATTGTGAATCGGAAGGCCTTTTTTCTGATTCCGGAACTGAACTGTATCATGAATTGTAAAAATGCATTATCCATAATAAACTAGAGATGCATGTATAGCTAACAAAGACATAAAAGCACAAAATTAGGGGCATTTTATAATTAAGAAACATACCAAAAGTAAAAACATATTTCTCAAAACATACATATAGTGGCATAATGGGATCACAACTCATAGTAAAATATGGTGGAAAAAAGGAGAAACGTAAGAGGACAATAGGGGAACAATAAAGGATAGAGCATAAAGAGGCAAGAGTCACATATGAAGAATGGGGTACCCTGGGTCTGATCAGTGAGAAACTGGGAAAGAATCAGCCAATTCCCTCTCTTTTCTACTAATTAGATTTTCAGCATCAGGTCACACATGACCTGACTCAGTTGTGGTAGAATAGTGCAATTCAGCCTCAAAACCATGATTCCTACGATTTAGCAGTGACTGAAGCACCAAAACAAGTCAGCATACAATTTGCATCAACAGCCACTTGAATCGTATTGTCAATTGCAGAAATCATAATTGTATAATACACAATTAATAAAAAAAGAGCAACCTACCCAGACAATTTTGGTTGGAGAGTGGTCCAATTTGGATGCAGGCCAAACACCAACTCCCGTCCAAGAAAGAAAAAGACCAAGCCTCTTTCCCCATCAGCCAACCCATCTTCACTCCATTTTCTTTCAGAAAAAAGGAAACCTATCAGTGGCTTCTACAACCTAAACTAGGGCAGAACAAAAACTTTTTTTTTTGGTAATCAGGAGCTATTAGAGGCTTCTATTTAGCACCCAACTAATTCACCTTCACAACTGACTTCCAATTATTAGGTAAAGTGATATCTCTAGTCATGATTCGTTGCCCAAGCTGGGAATCGAACCCCAAATATTGGTTAAGGAACCAAGAGCCAAAGAGGTTGCCTCACTCCAAGCTGCTGAACACCTCTACTTCACTAGAAAACTACAAGGAAAATCAACGCCTCTTTGGCCACAATATGGTCACAAAAGGCCAGTAACTTCCCACAACACCTCTATGAGGAGTGGCAGGGTGCCGCTCCACTCCATTAGCCTGCAGTGCTATCACACACGATTGACAACTACACCACTATCAAAGATTGATAATTAGATCTTTCCAATTATAAGCTAAGTGTGTTATATAAATATTATTTTAGCCGGTGCATCAAGGTTTTGGGGCTCACCACAACCGCAATTGCAGCCACTTTTGCCAGCAATTTTGGCAATGTTGAGGATCGTGGCAAAACGATACAGCAATTTAATACCTTGGATACAGCACAAATAACGTAAAAGTACAAAACTGAACTCAGTTTTACTGAATTCATAGCTTAATGGCATGATCATTATTAATCTAAGGCATGCGTAACTATAACAAGTCAACAACAACAACAACAAAGAACCAAACAAAATAAAGAGTAAAGCAAATCAGGAAGGGGCTAAAAGGCTAAACAGCGGGAAAGTACTAAAAGAGGGAAAAACAAAACCCTAATATTTCTGAACTAATTGAAATGATAAGCAAACAACAAATTCCTTGCCCTTAACTACAGCGCTTCTCGTTTTATTCAGCAAATAGCTCGGAGGTGAGATCATAACATACAACAACAAAACGCGACGTTAGAGCCCGTTAAATCAATATATTTATATAGACAGCAGAAAGCAACACACAGAGAGAGATAGTGACAATTTAGGGTAGCTAAGAAAAGCTAAAAAATTTGCGTTGCATGTATGTATTTCGAGCGAGAAATAGAACGGACCATGGATGTGGCAGGGATTTTGATTTCTAGAACAGCATCTCTTGCAACATTCGTAGGGACACCTTGAACGAGCGACATTGCCACACTGTTTGCACTTGGGCTTGTTGTGGCCGCGTTGGGACTTGGGCGGAGTAGGGGATAAACCAACGCCTAGGGTTCCGGCTTTCAGCGTCGGGTTGTTGTTGCTGTTGGGTGCCGCCATAGAATACGGTAACACCCACCTTCACCTTTCTTCTTCGCGCGAATTCGAAATTGAAATTGAAATTGAAAATGAAAATTGGAACCCTCAAACTGAACTCAATAATAAAATGTTAAAAACAAAACGGCAAGAGGAACAGAGGGGGAAGCTGGGGAACGTTTTTACTTTTGGGAAGGATTTCAGCTCCGGGTCACTAGCATAATTGGGCTTGATCCAGTTCAAGTTCCGCTAACACTTCCTGCACCCCACCAATTCGAACCTACACCCCATCAATTTCAAAAACATAAAAATATTATTTAATTTTTTCAGAATCTATTTTTGAAAAATACTTTTGAATTATAAATTTTATATTTTGGAAAATATTTTTTAGAATCTATTTAAAATAATATGTTTCAAAACATAAAATTCACGTTCTGAATTCTAAAAATAGATTCTTGGAAAATATATTTCCAAAGCTATTCAATTATATATGTTAGTGATGGGTGCAGGTTAAAAATGGAGTAATGGTGAACACTTTTATTGTCAGGCTAATCACTCTACTCCTTACTTACACCACCTACTATTAGACATTAATTCTTTATCCATGCAACCCATCAATAATGTGTAAATTATTATCAAAAGGTAAAACAAAATTAGAATAAATTTAAGAACTTAAGAAGTTATTAAATTATTGATCGTTATTAACATTTATAATATCACACTATTTAATTTATTAAATTTAACTTTTTATAAAATTATCTTTTTAACTTCTCCCAAATAATTAATTAAATTGTGGTTTTTTTATGGTAATAAAGAGTTTAAATGAAAGATAAATATTTGTACTTCAGACTAACTTAAAAAATAGATAAGATATAATTTTAAATAAGAAATAATTGCAATTCTTTTATTTTTTGTGAACTATATTACAGGTATATTATTATATGTTGTATTATTTCTTAATAAAATAAAATAAAACTCTTATAACCACATTTCTCCTCTCTCCTCCTCCTTTTTTTTAAAATTTATATGATAATTATTAAAATTAATTTTTTACCCTTACATTTGTTATTTATATTAATATATATATATATATATATATATAATTACTATCTAATTCTGAAATATTATCATAAAAATATGTATAAATATCAAATAATTATATTAAAATAAATACATAAAAAATAAATGAAGTGTATTGTTGAAATTATATCATTATTTGAAAAAATAAATAAACCAGTCAAATACTTTTAAAATATATCCCTTTTTATAATTGATTTTGTCTTTATTTTTATATAATTTAATTTATTTAATTTTAAGAGATATAATAATTTGCTTTAATGATATATCATCTATTTTATTATTCAAATCAAATTCTATATGAATTTTAATTTTATTTTAATTTAGTTGTTGTGATTAATTTCACTTAAAGTTTAATATTGCATTTAAAAATAAAGTAAGAAGACAAATCAACTGAGATAATCTCAGTTTGAAAATCAATTCCAATCATAAAATTTTAAAATTAGTTAATCCTTAGGCCAAAAAAAAATAGGGCCTTGACTTAAATTCTTGTACTTAGGTATATGGATTGAAAAATAGAGTAGTCCACGTTGTCTTTAATCATTGAGAAAAAAAAAATTGCGGTTAAAGATATAATCATAATATGTTGTTACAACAGTTTAAAATTAAAAATAAAATTATAATTCTATTGTTTTATGGAAAAAACTTGATTGAATCATCTAAACATTGCATCCATTGACTTTTGATTAAGCTTTCCAATTTTAAACAATTTTTTATAAAATAAATATATACTTCCAACTATTATTTACCAAAATCTTTTAATTTTTTAACAGCGACACTTCAAAGTTTTTTTAAAAAAAAAAAAAAAAATACAATAGGTTTAAGACAGTTAAGATTAAATGGTTCAAGCATATTTTACTTTTAAAAGGATGTTTGTTTACACGTTTAGAGAGTCAATTTCCTAATTTCTTCTTTAAAAGACTAGATCTTATAATGATATTTTTACATACCTTACAATTAAAAATATTAGATAACGTCATATTTTTTGTTCATTTACACTTAAAAGCTCCACACTTGGTTTTGGTGTAATTAACTTTTATTACTACTACAAGTTTAAATTTTCTTATCATACCTTTTATCACAATTGCATTGTTAAATGATGTCTCTCCTAAAAATATGATATTATTATTAAATTGGACAATGTTAACTTTAACATTTTCTTGCTTAACCCTGTAACCATTAAACAACCTTTTCATTGTTTTCATTACCAGTTTAATTAGATTATATGCTATCACCGTAAATAAAGGTATAAGAGAATCTCGTGGCATATTTCTTTTTCAATTATAAATTTAATAGATATTTAAATTTAGAATCTTGTGACCCTCTTTACTCTTATCATTAAACTAAATTGATATTTTTGTGTAGAACTTGAGTAAAATGAGATTTTAACTTTTTCTAATTTTACGACAAAGAAACTTGTGCATGTGAGTATACTTTGAATTCGTCTTTATATTAACACAGATAATATTCAAATTGACCAAATATTAGTACGAGTAGTATTCAATTTTCTAAATTAAATATAAAAATATAAATAAGTATATATAGTGAGTTCAAATTTGAAAGATCTGTAAACATCGACCCACTATACTCTTAAATTATCGAAGTCAATACACAATGTAGATGAATTTGGAGGTCAAGTTTTACTACCTTTCATATATTGGTACGTAAGTATTCATTTATTGAAAAAAAAGAGTTAGCTATCCAAAAGATTATAAAAATTATTATAAATAGATTCTATAACTTTGAAAGAGTAATGGACACACTAAAATCAAATGCTTTGACTTAATAAAATTCTATCACTGAAAACTTTTGATTAAAACATTATTATTTTAAAATTTATGCAATTTTTATTGTTATTTAATATTAGAAAATTATATTTCCTTAAATTTTTAATAATATCATATGTTTTTTTTTTTGTAAACAAAAATTTAATAAATATTTAGACAAGTAAAAATACATGTAATAATATACCCATTATTCCATGAGAACAAAGATTAAATATAAATTTTATACTCCTCTAACATTGGATACAAAGATAAATATAAAATTTTATTTTTAAAAACAAATATCAATATGTTAAAATTTGCAATTCCCATTTCGATCATTGATGTCAATACAATTATTTTTTAAAATATCACTATATATTAGAAACATATAAAATCTTCAATTGTGATTGGATTGTACAACTTAATTACACTGCTTTTGGTAGAAAATTTCTACATTCAACTTTTTATCTAAGAAGGGTGCTTCATAAAATTCAAAGGGGCCTCACATTCTCGCAATGTTTATGTATTTAGCATTTTTTTCCCTTTACTTTATTCCCTCTGAGTACCAAATAATATTTTTTCTGAAAAATTTCAAATATTCTATGGAAGAATGTATCGAAATTTTCTTACTTCGAACTTATCAAGTTCATAAAATTAAGAAAATAAAACTTAATTTATAAGTCATTATAAGATACTCAAAATTAATTCATTACAAAAATGTTTTTGACAGCTGTCATAATAAAAAATAAAACAGATTATCACATATTTTATATAAAAGTTACATTATTAACTAGTAAATATTATTTTAAAAGGTAATTATTAATTAGTTTTAAAAGTTAATGAATTTACACATAAACAATTTATGATTGAATGACGGGTAACATTTTTTTTGTATTTTTAGGATATTATCGTTTATAAAAAATTAATAAACAAATCGTACATTAATATAATTATTTATATTTCTTCTATAAGATATTATACAAGAAAAAAATGCTTTATGCCGATAATGTAATTTTGTTATAATATTATCCAATACAGAATTGTTAAATATAATACATTTACGGATTTTTACAAAAAAAAAAAAAAAAAGTTTC